>JAABUJ010001143.1_pt1 | contig 41161 bp, 31 predicted proteins | sample 5559131 | NCBI WGS metagenome assembly JAABUJ01 (sample SAMN10711875, study PRJNA513366) | rock metagenome | isolation source: Antarctica rocks | place: Antarctica: Victoria Land, Mt New Zealand nord | collected 2016-01-07 | reverse complement strand
ATGCGACACAGACATGATACACGTCTCGCGCCCCGACCCGGACGCGCGCCCCTCACTCGTACACGACGACGCCGACCTCCGCCCGCCGCACGTAGCCCCAGTCAATGCCCACGCCCAGCCCGGGCCCTTGCGGCACTGGCACATGCCCGCGCGCGTCCACCGCGTCGAGCGCGTCGGAGTAGTCGCCCGTGTACACCGGGTTGCGCTCCGCGCGCACCTTCGGGTGGACCAACCCCAGCTCATAGTAATTGGTGTTGCGGATGGCGGCCATGCAGTGGCGGTGCGGCGGCCCCGGCGCGTGAATCTCCACGTCGAGCCCCAGGCCCTCGGCCGCGTGCGCGATCTTCATCACCCCCGTGATCCCGCCGTCGTAGTCCGGATCGGCGCGCAGGAAGTCGGTCGCCTCGGCCACCGCCAGGTCCACCTTAGGCTCCACCCCGCGCACGTGCTCGCCCAGCAGCAGCGGCGTCCGGATCAACTGGCGCAGCTTGCGGTGGGCCACCTGCGACACGCCCCCGTCCTTGAACGGGTCCTCATACCAGGAGTAGGCGGCCTCGTCGCAGGCCCGGCCCACGCGCAGCGCGTCGGCGAAAGTCTCGTACTCGCAGGCCGGGTCGAGCATCAGGTCCATCCCATCGCCGACCCGGCGCCGCGTCTCCCGCACGGTAGCGACCTCGCGCGCGATCGGGCCATGCCCCCAGCCGTGGATCTTGAAGGCGGGATAGCCCAACGCACGGCACTGCAGCGCGAACTCGGCGAAGGCCTCCGGGCTGTCCAGGCCACCGTTCTCGTCGCCGTGGTAGGTGCTTGCGTAGGCGGGCACGCTCGCTTTCCAGCCGCCCAGGAGTTGCCAGATCGGCGCGTGGTGGACCTTGCCCGCGATGTCCCACAGCGCGATATCGACCGGGCCGAGGCCCAGGCGATCCTGCTTGCGCAGCGCCCGCTTGACGTCGTTGTAGATCAGTTCACGCCGCAGGGCGTCCCGCCCGAGCAGGTAGCGGGCGAATAGGCCCACCTGGGCGTAGGTCGGGCCGTCGCCGCCGGCGTACTCCCCGGTGACGCCCTGATCCGTCTCGATGGCGAGGGCGTACCCGAGCCCTTCGCGGGCGGCCCCCGCCTCGTAGACGCTGTTGAAGCCGTTGTAGTCGACGCCCAGATCGCGGGTCTGGACGCGGTACTGATGCACGCGTACCCGTCGAATGCGTGGCCCTTCACTCATCGCCCTCTCCTCTTGCTGTCTCACCCAGCGCGCGCCCTCCCCTGTTGTCCCACGCGCCCCGGCCCGAGCTACCTACAGTATGGCGCAACAGGGCCTGCTCGTGCGGCGCGCACGCGCACGGATAGCCACGGCCCGAGCGCGCGTACCGGCTCCACGCGTCACGGGGCAGCGCGCGTGCCAGATCCACGCGTCACGGGGTCGCGCGGGTAGCGGAGCCAGGAGGCGCGTGCCACGGCGACTCTGGGGGGGTCCTCCGGCGTGGTTGAGGCGACAGGTCGCGCGTCGACGGCATTGGTCGACACCCCGAACGGAGAGGCTCCTGGCGAGGGGCGTTAGATTAACAGAAGGCCGACGGGATGGGCATAGCGTCTATCCACAATCATCCACAGCATGTCCACAGGTTGTCGCAAAGCCCAATGTGTGAAATAGCGTGGAGCGATTCGAGGGCTTATCGTTCACGCAACAGGATTTTGTTGGTAGTTTCCGCGAAGTAGTCAACGATTCTCACGCGAAGGTGTCAACGTTTGCGCCAAGTGGTCAACGGGCGCTGTTGATCCGTGGCAATCAACCGTGTACAGCCATCCACAGGGGCGATATAGGGCGAGTGACTCAAGCCTCGTTGAACCACGCCCCAGGCGTGGCCGGTGGAATAGATTGACACCTTCGCGTCACCGATGACGACGTGAAGGTGTCAACAATGCTGCTGTTTCGCGCCTACAGCCGTTGACACCTTGGCGCTAATTACCATTTGTGGCGATCCGCTTGATGAGCAAGCATGCCGCTCTCCCGGCAGGCGTGACGAGCGGCGCTGCATGTTTATACATGCGCCGGCCGCAGGTGGGTGGCCGCGACAGGCTGCGAACTAGCAAGCAGCGCCCGCCCTTTGCGCTGGTTGAGAGACCAACGCGATGCGCGCATATCACCTATTGCTACTCTTGCGGTATGCATCGGACGGAGGACGTAGCCGGTACAGGCGTGTCGCGGCAGGTAGTGGACGCGCATCTCTTGAATTAGCTGTGCTATCTAGTCGCTGCTGTACGGCCGTATCACGGCGGATGAGTCAGGTAGCCGGCACACTCTTGTCCGCTGTGTGCACCTCGATCGTGGACATCGTCTACCACGCCCGGACCACGACCCTATCGTGCGCACTCGGGAGGAGTCTAACGGCAACAGGCGCCTCCCACGACCGGCGGCCGGGGCCAGTAGCTATCCAGGAGCGCCGCCCCATCGCCGCCACGATCACGTCCAGGCCGGACGCGGCATGTCGGTCAGGCCGCCGTGTCCGGCCTCCACCGTCTCGTCTGGCGATGCGGTCCTTATACCCGTCCGCGCAACATGCCGTGCCAATACATCGCCGGCAGCCCGTACGCCTTGAGCAAGTACATGCTCTGGCGCTCCTTGGTCTGGTCGAGGGGGAACGTCTCCTTCGGCTTCAGGTTGTAGTCGAACTCGGCCAGTACCAGTTTGCCGGTACCACCCCACTAAACCGTGGAGGACGGGCGATGGTAACAGGAACGGGTCGCATGCGGCATGCTACAGGTAGCCGTGTCTTGCGCACACGGCCAGGAGCGCAACACGCATGGACCCGTCCACCACATTTTGCCCGAACCTGGACTGCCCTGACAAGGGACAGCAGGGGCGCGGGAACAGCGGCATCCATAGTCAGAAGGAGCGGCGCTACTGGTGCACGACCTGCCACGCCACGTTCGCGGCGACGCGGGGGACGGCCCTCTACCGGTTGCACCATCCGGTGGAACTCATGGTCCTTGTCGTGACGCTGCTGGGCCACGGCTGCCCGCCGCAGGCTATCGTGGCGGCGTGCGGGCTCGACGAGCGCACGGTGGCTGCGTGGCTGCGGCGCACGGGAGGCCACGCGGCGCGGGTGCATACAGCCGTGGTGGAGACGGGGCAGGTGGACCTGGGCCAGGTGCAGGCCGACGAGATCTGCGTCAAGGTGTGCAAGGGGCGCGTCTGGCAGGCGCTGGCGCTGGCGGTGCCCTCGCGCCTGTGGCTGGGCGGGGACCTCAGTCCGACACGGGACGGTGCCCTGGTCACGGCGACGGTGCGACGGGTGGCGGCCTGTGCCGCGCACACGGCGCTGCTGCTCTGCGTCGATGGGTTCGCCGCTTATGTGGGGGCGGTGCACACGGTGTTCCGGATGGCGGTGCGCACCGGGCAGCCAGGCCGCCCGCGCCTGGTGCTGCCGGAGACGGTGTTGCTGGCGCAGGTGGTCAAGAGTCACAAAGGCCGGCGGTTGGTGGATGTCACCCAGCGCGTCGCCTTCGGGACGGTGGAGGCGGTCGCAGAGGCCATCGCGCGGACCAAGGGCGGGACGCAGATCAACACCTCCTCCATCGAGCGGCGAGAGCGCGACCTTCCGCGCGGCGCTGGCACCGCTGACCCGGCGCGGGCGGCGCCTGGCCCACGGCGCGGCCCTGCTGACCAGCGGCCTGTGGCTCGTCGGCACGTCCTACAACTTCTGCTGGCCCCACGCGAGCCTCCGGGTGCGCACGATCGGGGGCGGGCCGAAGTGGCAGCAGCGCACCCCGGCCATGGCCGCTGGCCTCACCGACCACATCTGGACGCTGGAGGACATGCTGCGCTACCGCGTCCTCCCCAGGGAGGGCGCGCCTCTGCCGCGCCAGACGGACGACCTCGGGCGGGCGCGAGCAGCAAGAGCGGTGCGGGCGCGTGCCAAGCCACCCGCCACGGAGGCCGTCGCATGACCACGGTTCAGTGGGGTGGTACCACGTCGCGTTGAGGCGCTCAATATAGAAGGTGTTGATCTGCGTCCCACCGTGCGTGGCCGCGATGGCGTCCGCGACCGCCTCCGCCGTGCCGTAGACGACGCGGCGCGTGACGTCCACCAACCGCCGTCCCTGATGGCTCTTGATCACCTGCGCCAGCAGCACTGTGTCGGGCAGCACCAGGCGCGGGCGACCCGGTTGCCCCGTGCGCAGCGCCACCCGGAACACCGTGCGCACCGCCCCCACATAGGCGGCAAACCCGTCCACACAGATCAAGAGGGCCGTGCGGGCGGCGCTGGCGGCCACCCGCCGCAGCGTCGCCGTGACCAGGGCACCGTCGCGCGCCGGGCTGAGGTCCCCGCCCAGCCACAACCGTGAGGGGACGGCCAGCGCCATCGCTTGCCAGATCCGCCCCCGGCGCACCGTCACGCAGATCTCGTCGACCTGCACCTGGCCCAGCTCAACCTGCCCCGTTTCCACCACGGCCGCATGCACCCGCGCGGCGTGGCCGCCGGCCCGGTGCAGCCACGCCGCGACCGTGCGCTCGTCGAGGCCGAAGGCGGCCACGATGGCCTGGGTCGGGCAGCCGTGGCATAATAGCGTCACCACCAGCACCATCAGTTCCACCGGGTGGTGCAGCCGGTAGAGCGCCGTCCCCCGCGTCGCCGCGAAGGTCTTGCCGCAGCTCGTACAGCGGTAGCGCTGCTTTTTCCGACTATGAATGCCGATGTTTCCTCGCCCCTGCTGCCCCTTGTCACGGCAGTCCTTGTTCGGGCAAAATATGGTGGACGGGTCCATGTCGCCTGCGCTCCTGGCCGTGTGAGCAAGACACAGCTAGCTTCAGCATGCCGCATGCGACCCGTTCCTGTCACACTCACCTCTCCTCCACGCTTTAGTGGGGTGGTACCCGCGCCCTCCGTCCCAACCTAATCGTGCAGCCACTACGTCGTGCACTGCGGGATACCGCACATCAGTACACTCCTGAATAGCTGCCAAATCAGGCCGGAAGGCAGCGACATGTTGAACCTTATCGAGAAAGCCTCCGGCGCTATTCCAGGTCATCAGACGCACTCTCCAACCCTCCTTCGTCGACGACGGATAGTGACTCTTAGCCCTTGCCCGCGAACCATGGCTTAATGTAGTATGTCATGAAACATAGAACTAACAACTTATCGTTCGCGCAAATCTTGAGCGAGTTCGGCTGCTGGTGCCAACAATCGCCGACGGCTTGTGAACAAACGGCTTGGTGCCGTGGTTATTGTCAACAAAAGGCCGTGATGGCCGCAGAGTCTATGGTCGTGACAGGACAGTATGTTGCTTGGCATTCTGTGCTCCCTTCAACTCAACCAGCGGCACTTTCTATATGTAGTAGCGTATCCGCTACGAATGCTACATGTAGTGTTCGCGGCGCTCTCGAACTGACTTCCAATTTGCGCGAACGATAAGTAACAACGCCCTATACTTAAGCATAGGCACAGAAAGAACGATGAAACAAAGGAGCAGATAAGGCTATGACGACCGTTCTTTTCCCCACGTGGCCGCTCGCCGGCCTTCTCCTCTTTGTCGCCATCGCGTGTTTCGCCACCTTACAGGTCATGCGCGGCCGCTGGCCACTTGTCTCATTGCTCTCGATCCTGGACAGTGTCTGCCTAGCTGCGTCCCAGGTCTATCGATCGGTGGGCGTCGTACTGTGGGCGCTTGCCTTCGCATTGGTCATCGCCTGCCTCGTTTTAGCCGGGCGTGCAGTCGCGTAGACGATGATGCCCCACGCGCACAGCATCACTGCAACCCTCGCTATGCAAGAACGACGTCGCGGCATGGCCAAGAAAAGGCGCGGCACGGCGCCGAAAATGACAGAAGAAAACAGACGATGGGGTCGAAGGACTGGACCTCCTTATCGCGCGATGAGTGTCCGTGCATGGCGCTCCTCCAGCGCCGCTGTCTCCAGTTGCGCTGCTTGAGTCGGCATGTTGCCCCACACCTCGACCTGCTCTCCGCCGCGCTGGCCGGCCCAGAGGGGGACGGTGCAGGTGTGGCGCAGTAGGTTCTTCCAGAGTTGGGCGTGGGCGAAGGTATCCTCATCGGCGCTGAAGAGGGAGAACACCGAGCGGGAGGCGACGAGGATCATCTTGCTTGTGGCGCGGGCCAACGCCACGGTGAGGCGGCGCGGATCGAGCAGGAAGTCACCGGTCATGAGCAGGTAGTCCCGATCACTCTCCGTCGCGCTGACCATGATAACCGTGCGCTCGTCGCCCTGGAAGCGCTCGACCGTATCGACGGCCGAGAGGGTGATCGCTCCGGACTCCTCGTCACGCACGGTAAGCTGAGGCAGGGCCGCTTGCAGCGCCGCGCGCTGCGCGCGGTGTGGCACGACGACGCCAAGACCTCGCTGCGGCCCATACCCGTACCATGTCGGGTCGGCTAGCGCCTCCAGCACCGGCGCGACCAGCGCCTGCTCGAAGGGGTTGGGCGCCTGGCTGCGAGCTTCGTCGTGCACGACCACGACGAGGGGATGCTCTGGCGCGAGGATGGCCGCGACGAATGGATCCGGGTGCGCGAGAGCGGGCAGCGTGTCATGGCGGTGTGAGTGATAGCGGATGCCGTCCTGGACGTAGACCTCACGGCGGAGGAACTCGGCCATGTCCTCGTGCAACCGGAAGCTCTCCTCGAACTGGATCAGCGCCGGACGGAGCGGTAAGAGGGTCTGGAACAGCGACTCGTACGAGCGGTACTCCAGGAAGGTACGGCGCGGCTCCGTCGCCCAGTCGTGCTTGACGATTGGCGGCATCTGCCGGTGGTCGCCGACAACGATCAGGTGGCCGTCGCGCCTGAGCGGCAGCGCGGCCATCGCGGCCTCGGGCAGGTTGAGTTGCGAGGCCTCGTCCAGGATGAGCGCGTCGGCGAGGTCCTGGCCGAACAGGGACTTGGGCCAGCGGTCCTTGATGACGCCGCGTATGCCCGCTGGCGGCGTCGCGCCGCCCCCGGTGACGGAGGAGGCCACCATCCTGGTGGTGCAGGCGGATGGCAAAGGGGTCACGATCCTGCGCCGGGCCACGCCGGCCACGCCAGCCACAGCACCCCCCGTCCGGCTGGGCAAGGGCCAGAAGCACGGCGGCAAGAAAGAAGCCACGCTGACCGCGACCTATACCATTGCCCCGGCCGTGCGCACGCCAGAGGCGGTCGTGGAGAGCTTGTTCGCCGCCGCAGCGGACGCGGCGGGGCAGGAGCGCACGGGACCACAGCACAAGCGCTTGTGGGCGACGCTGGCGGGCAAGGACGCCGCGCTGGCCGCGGCGGCGGGGCGCGTGGCGGCGCGTGAGGGGGCGCACCTCGCGCACCACGTCGCCCTGACCGACGGGAGCCACGCCTTGCAGGAGCGCATCCAGCGCCAGTTCCCCACGTTTACCCTCGTGCTGGACCTCATCCACGCCACGGAGTACCTCTGGACGGCGGCCAACGCGCTGCGCGGCGAAACCGCCCCGCAGCGCACCGCCTGGGTCAAAGCGCGCACGCTCCACCTCCTGCGCAGCCAGAGCGCCGGGCTCGTGGCCGATCTGCGCCACCTGGCCGACGCGCCCGGCTGCCGACGGCGCGCGCGCACCATGCTCACCAAAGTCGCCGCCTATCTGGAGCGCAACGCGCCGGACATGGACTATGCCGCCTACCTCGCGTGCGGCTGGCCCATCGCCACGGGCGTGATCGAGGGTGCCTGCCGCCACCTGGTCAAGGATCGCTGCGCGCTCTCCGGTATGCGTTGGACCATTGACGGCGCCGAGGCCCTCCTGCATCTGCGCTGCGTCTATGAGAACGGCGATTGGGACGCCTATCACGCCTTCCGGCGGCGCCAGCGCCACCTGCGGCTCTACGCTGTGCCCTATCCCGACGACGCGGTCACCCCACTCGACCTCCACGCCTTGGAGCCCTATCCCGCCGTACCACCCGCGCTCGCCGCCTGAGCAGGCTTTTAACCCACATGAAACACACCCTAAAGATATAGGTGGTCGGAGCGCTCACGCGCGTGGGCCGGGCGTGAAGAAAAGACGTAGATTCGGTGACCAAGGGTCCTCCTACTGGGGTGTCCGTATCATGAACGATCGGAAGTAATGTGTTTGCGATAAATAGGGCGCTCCCTGCGCCATGTACAGCAGGGTCATCAGCGTGCATGAAGCAAGGACAAGGGCGGAGGTAACGCGGTGATAGCCCAACGATAGCGGCGATCAGCCCGCGGGCAGAGTGCATGCGAGGGAATCGTTACGCAGGGCGAGGCCGATGGTTTGGATGACAACGACGACCCTGGAACGACGCAGTGCCGGGAGGAGGAGTCCCGCGTGGAGACGGTAATCGAGGACGAAAAAGGCAACAAAAAAACCTCCCGCGTGCACACAGGAGGCGCACGACCCTTAATTCCCGAAGGCATATCTCCTCGTAAGAGGACGGGCACCTTGGCGGTCGTCGCCAGGTTGCCGGGTCAGTGACGGTTGGCCGAAACTAACCACTCTTGATAGCACGAGCTTCTCTCGTTGCTTCATTATACCACGTTGTTGGTTGCGGCGTCACATGGCTTTCGGCAGCGATGGACGACGTTACCGCGCCAGGCAACAACGTCGCCCATCGCTCATTTGGAGCTCTAAACACTCCGCGATGTCAGCTTCCACACGGGGCGCCAAACTGGCGGGGCCTACGTGGCGGTGAACTCTCTCCGCGGCTTCTAATCGAACTCCACCTGGGATACGATTCCCACAACCTCCTGTTCAAGCGGCGAAAGTGGCGCCGGAGGCGCGGACTGAGGCGGCGCGAACAAATCGCGCGCCGTCTGGCCGCCCCATTGCACGCGCAATAACTGCGGCACGAAGGCGAGGACCCTCTCGTAGACAGCCATGAAGTACGCGGCAAACGTGTCGGCGTTGAGCGGCCCGTAGAGCGGCAACTCCGCGTCGAAAAAGACTTCGCCGTCGACCAGATCGCGGCCGGCTTTGATCAGCCACTCGCGGCAATTGAGCGTGGTGAGCGCTTCGAGCACCTCGGTCGCCTCCGGTCCCACCCAGATACGCGGCACGAAGCGCAGCCACAGCAGCGCCGGTTGCTCGATCTCCGCGATGCGCACGTCGAAGGCGGCCGGCTGCCCCTGGAAGCGCAGCACGACGACCTCCCCCTCCCGCACGGGCGTCAGGTCAAGCCCATGCAACGCCGGAATGACCACACTCTCGATCATGTTCTCCATCTTGCTCTCTCCTTTTCACCCGGCGGCGTGTTCTCGGCCATCCATGACCCGTTCCCTCTGCACCGCCCATACTATCCTAATCGGCCGTACACGATGAAACCGGAAATCGAACTCAGATGGCTGCGGAATGATGCGGTCGCCACCACATGCCCACGTCCACTGTCTTCTTGACTAGGCGTGGATCGGTAATCAGGGGGAAAGCCAGCGACACGATGCGGTCGTCGGCCGGATTGAACGGTTGGTGTGCGTACGGAGAGCCGCGCGTGACGCGCGAATATCAGAAGAGCCGCGAGCAGTCCCAGCACGAGCGGGCGCGCGCCCAGCGGACGCCGGTAGCTGGGGGCACTCAGCTTAGGCAGCGCCTTGGGCATGGGTGTTCCGCCCGATCAAGGCCACCCCACGCGCCTGCATGTGTCCGCGCATTCGCGCACGGGTACGGGCCGCCTTCCCCTCCTGCCGGATCGCGCGCTGGCACGCCTCGCAGTAGGCTTGGCCCGCCTCGCGGGACGTAGAACGACACCGTGGGCACAGTCCCACAGGCTTGAAGCTGCATAGCATGGTCATCGCGCCATCCCTCCTATCCCTTACGTTTCCCTCGTTACCGTAGATATCGGCCAGCGAGATGTGTATCCGCATACTCCTTGTGGGCCATACCCTCTGATCCCTCTGATCCGTCGCGCCCATGCACGACGCCCCGCTTCATGGATGCGGCGCGATTCCCCGACGCGCCCGCTTGATGAGAAGGCAGATAGCAAGAGACGGAGACAGGTCGCACGACCGAAGGCCATGCGCACGCCGGACGATCCGTGCGGCGCGTGCTGGGCCACCACCAGGCGTGATCAGCAGGCGCCGCCAGGAAACCAGGCTCGCCACAACGGCCCGGACAGACGGCCGAGCCGTTGGTCGTGTACACTATCTCTGTCGCATGGAGCTACGCGGGCTGGGCTATGCCTGTCCGGTGTGGCCGGGCGACGGGGTTGAGGCTGTCGGCGTGCCTGCTGCCTTTGCGCGGCAGCCGCCAGTCTCCCTCTTGTACGGTCCTAGTAGCCCGTCAAGCGAATTATGGACAGTTCGCGCGTGCCCACTGGGACCGCCGGCTGGAAGCCGGCGGTCCCAGTGGGCAACCGTCAAGACGACGCGTGACGCACTACTAGGGCCCATGAGCGCGGCATGTAGTCACGCTTCCGCTACCGTAGGTATCTGAGGATACGGACGAGGAGAGAGGGGTGGCGCCGGTGCGCCACTCCTACGCGTCGCTCGTCGGTGGCCTGACTGTCGCCATCGTCTTCGACGGTAGCGGGGTCAAGCGACGGCGGCGCGGGTGTAGCGTCCGCGCGCGCGTCTGTGTCGGTGGAGGGTGGGACGAGGGCGGGGGGGACGTACTGGCCCATGACGGTTTCCTCGAAGCGTTCGCGATCCTGCTGGGCGCGCCGGTCGACGCGGCGGCGTTCCTCAGCGATCCACACGGCGTCAAGGTTGCGGCGATTGGTCCCGCGTCTTTCCTGAGTGTCGCGCGGTTCTTGCGGTTGTCGCGGGCGCTCTTCAAGCGCGGCGAGGCGGGCGCGGACACCGGCGAGGGCGGCGGCCAGTACTTGCTGGCCGTCGTTCGCAGTGCGCGCCTGCTCTTCGATGGCGGCCAGTCGCTCTTCGGTGTCGTGCAGGCGCTGGGCGTAGGCGAGGGCAACAAGAGCATAGAGCTTGAGGGGGGACGAGTGGGTGTCAGAGTCTGCAGCGTCCCTGTCGCTCCCACTGCTGGCGGGCGCGGGGGACATGGCCGCGACGGCAGCGGCCGCGGCGGGCATAGCTATGCTGGACTCACCGTCTGGCGTGGGCCTGGCTGGTGGGAGCTGCTGATCGGACGGGGTGTGGTCTACATCGCTCATTTCTAATAGTGTAGCGCAGTGCTGCGCCGTGGTGCGCGCGGCCCATGCTACTGTGCGTTGTGTCGATCAGTGACACGATGCGCGCGGGGTCGACATGCCGGGTGATCGCCCGCGCCGCCGTGTCGGGGTCCATACTCACCCTGGAATCCGCTCACTGCGGAGATAGTCGCGGGGTCCGCGCAAAAGCGGAAACGATGGTGACATAGCGATGTGATGACGGCGACTTACCCACCTCTCGACGCCGGCGAGGCCTCTCCCCCCGAGGGGCAGATATAGTAGTGGGGGCACCGTGGGCACCTGCGCGCATCGGGTTGCGCGGGGAACCGGTCATGCAGGATGCCGACGAAAGCGACATCGTACTTCTTGAGACGCGTGCCTACCGTTTTGTCCGTGAGGGCTATGTTCTCCTCGTCGTCGGTAGATAGGCTATACGCCTGCACCTTGCACGTAGCCTCAGGGTACACATGGCTGGCGGCTTTGTGGTACAACCCATAGATCGGCTCGTCGCGCTCCGCCTTGCTAACGCGGCCAGTACGCAGCCGCTGCACGACGACGGTCTGGCCCCCCTCGTGGTCGATCACTTCCACGTTGTCCGGCTCGACCGTGACCCGCCCATGCGCGAGCGTGACCTCCCATTCTGACCCCTCGACGCGTCCCCGTCCCCGGACCACCGCGTCCCGTACGGCGCGCTGCACCATGGCGCACGCCTGCTGGTGATACATAGCGGCGTAGGCGTGGTCGCACGGGCCATGCTCCGCCCATTCCGCGGCCAACCGCTCCTCGGCCACCCCATCGTCCACAGCGTGGCCGGCGGCGCGCTCCTGCCGTATCCAGCGCACGACGGCGTAGACGCACTGGTGGAACTGGACGTAGGCCGAGTCCTCGCGCCGGCCGCCGAGACCGAGCCTGTACTCATAGTAGAACTTGCGCGGGCAGTCCATGTAGACGTGCAGCGCGCTCGCCGCCAGGACAGGGCGCGGCCCTTCCAGTGGCGGTGGCCTGGACGGCTCTCCTGGCGCTACGTCCTCCGTGTCTACGGCCATCACAGGTGTCGGCAGAGGCGTGTGCGCGGCGATGAGAGGCAAAAGGGGCGACGGCCTGCGGCTCGTTTTGCCATAGCGCGCGGCGTAGGAGAGGAACAGGTTGTCGCGCGCGCGAGAGAGCGCGACGAAGAACAAGCATTCCTCTTCCTCCTCGTGCGCCTCGGCGTCACCCTGCGCGAGCATCCCCGCGGGTGGAGGGCAGGGGTCCCGCCGCTCAGTCAGGGGAAAGTAGGTGTGCGCCAGCGCCGGCACGTAGACGGCGCGAAACTCCAGCCCCTTGGCGGCGTGGACGGTCAGGAGGCGCACCGCGTCGAGCCCGCTCGCCCACTCCGGCGCCTGGTGCAGCGCGCGCTCCTCACCCAGGGCCTCCAGGCGTCTGATATACCGCAGGAAGCCGCGCTTGGGGTCGACGCCTGTCTCGCGATTGGCGCGGCTTTGGTCGTGGGCGAATTGCAGGAGTTGATAGACGGCCAGGCGACGTTGCTGATCCGCCACCGTGTCGCCGCTCAAGACGTCACGGATGTAGGCGCTACGGTCGAACAAATAGGCCACCAGCAGCGTCCAGGCTTTGGGGCCGTAGCAGAGTCCATCGAGGTGGCGCGCCAGTCGAGCGATGCCCTCCTTCCCCGCGGGCGAGATGTCCTCGGCGCTGGCGGCGAGGGCGAGAGCGCCCGGAAAGGGTTTGTTGCGCTCCCACGCCCGTGCGAACAGGGCGCGCACATCGGTGAGCGGGATGTTGTACTCGGGGAACGCGGCCACACGGACGAGCCCCGATCCATGGGGGTCGGCGGCCAACGACACCAGCGCGAGCAGGTCGCGTACCTCCGGGCGCTCGAACAGGTTGCCCAGGTAGAGCACCGGCACGCCGGCCGCCTCAAGATGGGACGCGACGCGCGCCAGCGTGGTATGCGTGCGGCACAGCACAGCCTGGTCCCGGTAGGCCACGCCCGCATCGTGCTGTCGCTCGATTTCCTGTGCGATCAGCGCGCGCTCAGCTTCGTCATCCGCCGCCGTCTGCAGTCGTACGCATCCTCCTGTGTCCGTACGGGCGGGATGCCAGGGCGCGAACGGCAGACCGGCGGTGGCCCGCATCTGGGGCGCCATCGCGGCGACGGTCGCGACGATGACGGGCTGCGAGCGGTAGTTGTAGCCGAGCGTCTGGACCACCGCGCCGGGGTAATCGTCGGTGGCAAACAGGCGCATATTCACCGGCGCCGCGCCCCGAAAGCGATAGATGGCCTGCCGCGCGTCACCGACGACCCACAGGCCGCGCCCGTCGCCGGCGAGTTCGCGCAGCAGGAGCGCGCTGGCGCGGTTGACGTCCTGGTACTCGTCGACGAGCACATGGCCATAGGTCTGCCGCACGGCGGCGCGGACATCGGGGCGCCCACGCAGCAGCGCGACGGCGCGGGCGATGAGGTCGCCGAAGTCGAGCTGGCCTGCCTGTGCGAGTTGTCCCTGATAGTAGGCGTAGACGCGCGCGACCTCCCGCGCCTTCTCCGCCGCCGTCACCTCCTCAGGCGTGGATGCGGCCGCGCGCATGGCCGCCGCGAGCCCCTCGTACGCGGCCGGCTCGACCAGTTCGTCCTTGGCGCGCGAGATGGCCGCGAGGATGTCGGCGAGGTAGGTGGTCGGCTCGTAGAGGTTCTGGTAGTGCTCCAGGTTCAGGTCAGTCAGGCCTCGTTCCAGCACGGCGACGGCGTCGACCGGGTCGAGCACGCCTGGCTTGTCCAGGCCAAGACGCTCACCATATTTACGCAGCAACTCGAGCCCGAAGGCGTGGAAAGTGCCCATCCAGATACGGGCGGCCGCGTCGGGGGCGACGGCGGCGACCCGCGTCCGCATCTCCTCGGCCGCTTTGTGGGAGAAGGTGAGGGCGAGGATCGAGGTGGGCGAGACGCCCTGCCCCAGCAGGTGGGTGATGCGGGCCACGAGCGTGCGCGTCTTGCCGGTGCCCGGACCGGCCTCGAGCAGGAACGGTCCGTGCGCAACACACGCGGCTTCTTCCTGGCTCGGGTCCAGCCCCCCGTCGGCGCCGGCGATCTCGTCGCTGGCGGCGGTGGGAAGGATGGGGGTGAGCAGGGCGCGAGCGAGTTGGTGGTAGACGACGCCGATCTCGACGCCGACCCGACGCGCGATCTCAGTGGCGCCCAGTCCCCGCTCCAGGTACCACCCGCGCAACAGGTCGGTCGGAAGGAGGAACTCCTGCGCGAAGACATTGGCCTCGCGCTCGCGCCGTTCCAGCAGGCTGTATCCCTCGACACGCTGCGCGCCGGTGAGGGATGCATTGTCCGCGTTGCCGGCCACCAGGTCAGGTTCGGCGCAGCGGGCATAGTCGCGATGTAACCACACATGGGCGTACTCGTGGGCGAGATAGAAGGCGGCGCGGGCAGGCGGCGTGTCACGGTTGAGCCAAATCATCTCGCACGCGGCGTCGAAGACCGCTTCGGCGCCGTCGAGGAGCTTGTGTCCGGCCGGCAATTCCTGGCATTCCACGTTGGTGAGCCGCGCCGCTGCGGCCAGCAAGGTGGCGGCCGATGGCACATCGTCCGTGGGGAGACCGGTAGACGTACGCCGCACGCGCGCCTGTGCCCGCACGTCATCCCAATGGCTCATCGTTGCACCCGCTTCTATATGCCCGTTGGCTCGAGCGCTAACCAGCGCGCACGCGTGTCCTCGTCGAGGTCGGGGGCATCGCGGACGGCCGCGAAGAAGTCCTCCTGCGCGGCCAATGCCGGCGGCGCCTCGCTGTAGTAGCTCGCGCCCTGCGCCAGGGTGGGCGCCCCCTGCAGGTACTGCGCGACCGCCGTGGTCTCGCGCCCGATGGCTCCCGCCAACGCCTCCACAACCTCACGTGGAATGGACGCGATGCGGATGAGTCGGCGGTCCAACATGCGCAGGAGTACCACGCTGAGCCCCGCCTCTGTGGCCATCGCGTGTAGCGATAGCCCCCGCGCCTGAGCTTCTGCCGCGAGACCCGTGATCGCCGGCGTCACCTGTGCGGTCGCCGGTGTGTCCTGCCTGGCGAGCACGGCGTGGACACGATCCATGCCGCGTTGCGCCAGCGTCTCCACCGGAATGATCTGGACCTCCGGCGCTAGGGGGAGGGTCTCGCTCAGGCTCCAGGTTACGGTGAACGCGGTCAACTCACGCGCGTACTGCGGGTAGCGCTTGATCCACGCGGTGAGCGTCGCGGGAGTCGGCGCGGGGGCCGCGGCCACGTAGGCGTCGAGGATGTCCTGGAGTTCGTCTGGGATGTCATAGCTGGTCATCATTGTCCTCCTCGCCACGCCACGAGGGCGTCGTCGGCTCGACGTAGGTAGTTGCGGATCGTGCGGGGCGTCTTGTTGAAATAGCGACTGATCGTGGGCACCGTCGGATCGTCGTCCTCGGTCGGCCACCCGTGGTAGTAGCGGAGCACAAAGACGGTGCGGTACGGCTCCTCAATGCTGTTGAGGCCATCGTGGTACTCGATGCGGTCGATGGCCGACAGCGTGGAATCGGTGAGGGCCGTGCCTTGACTAACCGAATCGTCATCGTCCTGTTGTTCGTCCGCCAGGGGGACGGTGTAGTCCGTCCGCTGTTGTCCTTTGGCGGAACGGCCAAACGCCGACACCGCGCGCCGTTTCAACGCCGGCCAGAAGCGCACCTGGAAGAAATCGCCACGGTCGCTCTCAAGGTCGAGAATCCGTTCCGCCAGCGCCGATACGCACTCGCCGTAGGCGTCCTCGAACATCTGCGCGCCCAGACTACCCAATTGCCGCTTGAACAGGCGCTCACAGCGACGCAGCAGCACCGTGAACAGCGCGTCGACCATGACCCGATCAGCGCGCTGGTGCGCCGCGCGGATCAGGTAGACGATGGTCTCTTCCCGGAGGTAATCCGCCGCGTCGTGATCATCGTGTTGGGCCTGGGTGATGACCTCGGTCGGCGTCAGGCGCAGAGCCCGCGCAATCTGGTGCTCGACCTCGGGCGTGCGCGTGTAGAGCACACCCTCGTCATTGCAATGAGTCAGCGGCTGGACGGCCAATTCATCGTGGTCCTGCTGCATCTCCCCTCCGCTCCTGGCTTGTCTCCACCGTGCATAATCGGTCGATGTACCACTCATAGTAGCAAGTCTCGCGCATAGCGTATCCCTTGACCTGTGAAGCCTGACCAAGCGGCAAGGCGCTCGTCCTCGATCGTGACGGGCGCCGACGGCATGGCCCTGCCTGCTAGAGAGTGAGGCCCACGCGCTGATCGAGTCGCTCACGGCGCGAGAGTGCGCGCGGGCGGCTCGGCTGAGTGGGAGCGGCGTGATAGACGGTTGCTCTGCGATCGTTCTCGACCAATTTACTCATGTGCCGATACGACATACCCAACAGCCCCGCAAGTTCCTCGATCGTGACCGGGTTTGTGTTCCCCCTCATGGCACTGCCCTCCCGTATCGTGTCCGTCCTACCACTGGCGTATATCGCCGTCATATAGATACTCCGTGTGGGGGGGCACAAGCGGAAATCAGATCTCACCACAAAATAAGCACGTTCGTTTTTTACATGGGATCGGGCGCGTCGAAACCTAGGCGGCGCACATGCCGAAGCACTCCTGGCGAGTGGCCGCCGCGCCAGTACTCTTTGCGGCGCTTCTCCATTGCTGCGACCATGACCTCATACTGGATGGTAGCTTCCCCTCACATCACGGACAGCCCCGTCCTCGCGCAGGGTCGCTCGCTACGGGCGTACTCACAACTTCGGGCCGCATTTGGCGTCGCGCGGGTGGCGAACGGTTCGCCCCGTCCGTGCTGCAGTTGAACGCTCCTAGTTCATCTTGGCAATAGTGAGGAGAGACGCATGGCCCCCTCCCCGTCGAGCGGGTTACGCCGTCCGGCGCCGTGGTTGGCGGTCGAGGCGGCGGTTGACCAGCCCAACCACGGCGCGCGTGCGAGAGTATACCCCACATCGCCGCAGGCGTGGCGACTCATGCCATGCTTCCACGCCAGCGCACTGCGGTGCGGCGCCTGATCATGGCTTCGTGGACGCGCCACGACGCGTCCGATGTGGCCTGGGCCATGCTATCCTGGCTGTGCCCCCCGCCAATGACGGCACGAGACGTGACAGGAGAAGACAGGCATGGCAGACGAGACCGGACGCGACGATCTCACGATCGCATCCATAGATGAGATCCCCGACTTCGTCACGGAGACGGAGGAGCGCGCATTCTGGGCCATGCATCGCGTGAGCCAGGACGTGTACGAACAGATGCCTGGCGCCGCGGACGACGAGGAGCTTGGTATCCCGCTCTCGGAACCGCCGCCCCACTATGCTGAGCATGGACGGATACGGCTCGACCTCGAGTGAGGGCTGCGAAGGATAGGGGCCGCCGCTCGGAGGGGGATGATCGATGTCGGCGGGCGCACGGCGAACCCGGTGACGACGTGACGGACACAGGGACATAGGGGGGAAGGAGGCGTGTCAGTCTCTCTTTGAGCGGGTGAATCGCGCGCGCTCGTCTCCCGACAGCGCCATGGAGAGGGGGCGTGCCCACACGACGCGCAGGGTCACCGCGCCGTCACGGCGCTCGACGACCCCTCCGATCCAGAGCAACGCCTCTCCGCGGATCGCCGCCCGATCACGCGCGTACACCGGCGGCAGCACGAGCGCGTTGAGGAGCCCCGTCTCGTCTGAGAGGGTGAGGAAGACGACACCATGGGCCGTGCCGGGGCGTTGCTTCGAGATCGTTTGCCCTGCTACCTCGACCAGCGCGCCGGGTCGCACCGCTGCCAGATCCGTCGCGCGGCGTAGGGCGCGGTGCGCCAGGGCCGGGCGTAGCGCCTCCAGGATGTGCCGGCCAGGGGTAAGACCGAGCGCCCGGAGGTCGAGCCGTAGCTCATCGTCCGCCGTGACCGGGGGGAGGGTGACGGGATGATCGACGACGGCGCGCAGGCCCGGTAGCCAGCGCTCCCGCGCCGCCCGCGCGACCGCCCGGGCCTGCCACTGCGCCTGATGCCGGTCTAGCGCATAGCAGTGGAGCGCGCCAGCCCCCGCCAGCGCCACCGCCTCGTCCTCCTCCAGGCACGCACGGACGCACAGCGCATCCAGGTCTGCCGGGAACGGGCCGCTGTCCAACGCCCCCTCCAGCCGCGCCCAGGCGCTGGGGCCAAGGCCGCGCACCAGTCGCCACCCCAGCCGCACCGCGCCCCGCTCTAGGGTACAGTCCGTCCGGCTGTGGCGCAGGTCGACCGGAAGGGTGCGCGCCCCGTGGCGCGCGGCGTCCTGCACGACCACCTCGGGCGCGTAGAAGCCCATCGGCTGCGCGTTGAGCAGCGCGGCGCAGAACGCTGCCGGATGATAGACTTTGAGCCAGCAGGACACGTAGGCCAGGTAGGCGAAGGCCGCGCTGTGACCCTTCACGAAGCCGTAGCCCGCGAACGCCTGCACCGACGTCAGCACCTCGGCACGCGCCCCTGCGTCGAGCCCCTGGGCGGCGAGGCCCTGATCGATCCGGTCGCCCAGCGCGGCCATAAGCGCGGGGTCGCGCGCACTGCTCATGGCGCGACGCAACGCGGCGGCCTCCCCCGCGTCCAGGCCGCAGGCGCGCGCCACGTCGATGCACTGATCCTGGTACAGGATGACGCCGTAGGTCTCGCCCAGGATCGGCTCCAGCAGGTGGCGGCCGGCCGTGCCGCCAGGGTAGCGCACCGGCTCCAGCCCCTGGCGACGGCGCAGGAAGGGGCGCGTCGCGTGGCCTTGCAGCGGGCCAGGCCGGATCAGGGCCACGGCGGCGATGAGATCCTCGTAGCTCCGTGGCTGTAGCGCCGGCAGGCAGGCCGTCATCTGCGCGCGCGACTCAAGCTGGAACACGCCAACCGTATCGCTGCGGCAGAACGCGTCGTAGACGCGCGGGTCGTCGCAGCGGAACCCGTGCAGCGCCGGGCGCGTCCCGGTCTCGCGTTCGACCAGGGCGAAGCAGCGGTCGATGGCCGTCAGCATGCCCAGGCCCAGGATGTCGATCTTGGCTAGCCCGGCGTCCTCCGCGGCGTCTTTGTCCCACTGCACGATCACGCGTCCTACCATGCGCGCGGGTTCGAGGGGAGCCACCTCGGCGAGCGGTCGCCGCGTCACCACCATGCCGCCGGGGTGCTGGCCCAGGTGGCGCGGCAACCCATCGAGGCGCGCACAGAGATCCCGCAGCCGCTGGAGGATGGGATTCGCGGCAGCGCCGCTTCCACCGCCGCCGCTTCCGGCGCCGCGGGTGGTGATGCTAGCCCCGACACCGGTGCCGCTCGTGATATCCGCGCCGCTGGCGTCGCGGTCGCACTCTCTGGCGTACAGGTCGATCTGCGCGGGCGATAGGCCCAGCGCCATCCCCACGTCGCGGATCGCCGAGCGGGCGCGGAAGGTGATCGCCGTGGCGACGAGCGCGGCGTGGCCGTCCCAGCGCGACAGGACGTACTGGATCACGGCCTCGCGCCCCGCGTGGTCCGCGTCGCGGTCGGAGGGGAAATCGACGTCGATGTCGGGCGGGTCGGTGCGCCCGGGATCGAGGAAACGCGCGAACGAGAGGTGGTGCGTGAGCGGCTCGACCGCCGTGATGCCCAGGGAGTAGCAGACCGCCGAGCCGACGCTGCTGCCGCGACCTTGACACAGGATGCCCCGCGCGCGCGCATACTGGACGATGTCGTGGACGATCAAGATGTAGTCGGCCAGGCCGAGGCGCGCGATGACCCCCAACTCGTGCTCCAACCGGTCGCGCACCGCCCCTGTCACCGCAGTGTCGCCGTAGCGCTCTTGCGCGCCGGCGAGGGCGAGGTAGCGCAAGTGGCTGTCCGCAGTCGCACCCGGCGGGACGGGGAACGTGGGGAGCCGCGCGTCGACGTGGCCGAGATCAAAGCCGCAGCGCCCGGCCACCTCCGCCGCCCCTCGCAGCGCCGCCGGCAGGTCGGCGAAGCGCCGCGCCATCTCCGCCGGCGAGCGCAAGCTCCACGCGCCGCCCGGTCGCAGGTGCGGGAGGGCGCGCGTCAGGGGCACGCGCTCGCGGATGCACACGAGCACGTCCTGGAGCGGGCGGTCCTCCGGTCGGGCATAGTGCGCGTTGCCGGTGGCGACCAGGCCGACCCCGGCGCGCCGGGCCAGGCGGGCCAGGTCGAAGGAGAGGCGGGCGTCGTCGGGGAGGCCGGGGCGCTGGACCTCCACCCAGGTGTGCGCCGCGCCGAAAATGTCGCGTAGCGCGCCGAGGGCGGCGCGGGCGCGCGCCTCATCTCCCATGAGGAGCGCCGTCGGGACTGCCCCACGCCGGCAACCGCTCAGGCACTCCAACCCCGCGGCGCACGACGCCAGGTCGCCGAGCGTCGCCCCCGGCGCGCCCTTCGGCCCCGCGAGGCGCGCTGTCGAGACGAGGCGCGCGAGCGACCGATAGCCGACGGCGTCGCGGGCCAGCAGGGTCAGGTGGCTACTGTGGCCGGGATGGGCGCCGTCGACGAGCGTCACTTCGCAGCCCGCGATGGGCCGGACGCCCGCCGCCTGACAGGCCGTCGCGTGGGCGACCAGCCCGGCCAGGCTGTCGTGGTCGGTCAGCGCGAGGGCGGGATAGCCCAGCGCGGCGGCCCGCACGGCCAGTTCCGCGGGCCGCGACGCGCCATCCAGCAAGCTATAACAGGAGTGGACGTGTAGGTCGCACCAGCCCGCGGTCACGCCCCCTTCAATCGATGATGCGCTCAAGGTACCACGCCCCTTCCCCTGTGCGGAACACCTCGTAGACGAGGGCCTCGTCGAGCACGATCCGATAATAGGCGCGTTCCCCGGCGAGCGGATCGCCTGCGGCGCCCTCGTCCCTCCACCAGGCCGCGGGCCGCGTCCAGGTCGTGGTGACCCGTGTAACCGTGTGCGCGCGCCACCCACGCCGCAGGCGCAGCGGCCGTCCGTCGGGGCTGGCCTGGACGTCGAGTGGCGCGGGCGGGCGCAGGCGACGAGTCACGGCGCGCCATCCACCTCATCCCAGGCCCAGCCCTCCGGGCTATAGGGATCGCGCCGCAGGTGGCACAGGCCGGGCTGCCCGTGCCGCCGCGCGTGCGCTCGCAGTGCGTCCGCCAGCCGCCTGGTCCCCCCGTCCGCCATCCCCGCGTCCCACAGACCGCGCTGTGTGACGCTGACGGCGCACAGGTCGCGCGCCGTCAGCGTCACCTCCTCGACCGCGGCGGTTGGGCTGCCCCTGCCCAGGAGGTCGCGCGCCGCCACCGCGATGCGAGATGCGTCCCGTAGCAGCGGGGCGTGCCGGGCGCGGCACGTCAGGACAGCGCCGTCGTCGCACGATAGCGCGAGCGTGAGTGTCCCCGCCGTGCGTCCCCGCCCCGCGAGCCGTGCCGCGAGCCCGACGGCCAGTTCCCCCAGCAGACGCTCCAGCATCGTCCGATCCGCGAGGCCGCCGTCGGGGCGATAGGCCACGGCGAGGGTCTCAGGGGCCGCCCACGGCCGCAGCGGGGGGTCGTCCAGCCGCGTCGCGCGCTCCCACGCCGCCAGGACGGGCGCGTCAACGCGCAGGGCCAGGGCGTCGCGCGGGAGATCGGCGAGGTCCCCCGCGCGCCGGAGGCCGAGATCCGCGAGCGCCGCGACGGTAGCCGGCAGGAGGCCGAGCGCGGGATCGTGAAGCGGGAGCGCGCGCAGGAAGGGGCGCGCGTCGGCGCGGGTCAACAGGCGCGGCCCGTCGTCCGTCATGCGCCGGGCCAGCGCCAGCGCCACGGTGCGCGTCGGCCCTGCTCCCGCCCGCGCCGCCAACCCGTGCGCGGCCAGGAGATGCAGCGCGCGGCGTGCCACCGCCGCGCCGTCGCCCCAGGGCAGATCAAGCCCGCGCGCGTCCAGATAGACGAGGCCGCTCTCCCCGTCGGCGGCCTCAACGAGCGGTGAGACGTCAGCGAGGACGTGGAGCAGCGTCTCCCACAGCAGGGACGCTGCCGCATGGTCCGGCAGCGCGACGCGGAGGTCGGGACAAAGCAGGCGAGCCTGTGCAGCGCTCTGGCCCGCCGCGACCCCGCGCGTCGCCGCCCGCGGACAGGCGGCCAGCACCGGCCCGCCGGGCGCGCCCACGGCCAGTGGATCCGCGCGTGTCGCGGGCGCGGTCTGCCAGATGGCCTGCACCAAGAGAGGCGGGTCCAGGAGAACCGCCACGATCACGCCCGCGCGAACGGGGGACAACGCGGGCTCCGCCGCCGACCGCCTCGCCGCCGGCTGCCCTGGCGCCACCTGCCCCATAACGGACCCAGGGCGCCGTCCGTGCGTGGCCATCAGCGCGCCACCCCGGCCTGGAGTGACGGCGTCCGGCGACGACCCCAGGCCGCGCGAACCTGCTGCTCCAGGTCGGCTCCGAGGTCGGTATCGTCTTGCAGGGCCGCCGCCGCGCGCTCCCGCGTGCGCCCGACCATGCGCTCGCCCATGATCAGGCCCAGCGACGTCTCCGTGAGGCATCCGACCAGCAGGCCCAGCGTGACGAGTTCGGTGGCACGCTGCGGCCCCGACGGAGTGATATCCAAGAGGAAGGCCGGGTCGCGCGGCAGGCCGCGGTGCTTGACCACGCGTGCGAGAGCCCGCAGGGCGACAACATCGCCGTGCGGACCGTAGCGCAACGCCCGCCGGTCCAGCGCGAGGCGGAGGGTCGCGACCCGCGCGACGGTAGAGCGGCCGAGCGGCGCGCGGGGCGGGGCCGCGTCGGGTCCGTTGGTGAGCAGGAGCGCCGTCCCCCGCCCGCGGAGCGCAGCCTGGAGTAGGACCAGCCCCCGGTCCGGGCGATAGGGCCGCGCGTCGGCCCCCGGCAGGGCCAGGAGTCCCGGTAGGGATGCGAGGACGACCAGATGTAGAGCGTCGGTGCGGCACAACGCGATTGCGATGTCCCATGCCTCCGCAGCGGTCGTCGGGCAGGAGAGTAGTAGCCGCTCCACGTCCACGTCTGCGGCGACGAGACTATCGGGATCGACCGCCCCGTCGGCGTCGATGAGCAGCGCGAGCCCGCCGTCCCGCTGGCACGCCGCGAGCGCCGCCAGCGCGAGGGTCCCCTTGCCGCTGCCGTCCAGGCCCGCGAGTTCAGTGATGCTCCCGCGTGGTAGACCGCCCGTAATGAGATCGAAGCCGAGGGACCCCGTCGAGAGCGACGGCCCATCACTCGCGCCTGACACGGGCCAGACCGCGAGGTCCGCACCCCGGCGAATGATGTGGGGTCCGTAACGGTCGCGCAGCGCGGCGATAACAGCGTCGAGCCGCGCCGGGCGGCGTGCAGGCGTGGCGGACGTAACAGGGCAGACCATTAGGCGATCCAGCTCTCTATCTATTAGGACGCATGTACTATAATAGAGGGATGTGGAACGTGTGTCAATGAGATGTCAGTTACCGTCGCCTAAAGGGCGACGGCTTGCGCCTCACCAACCGCGGTTGGTGGACACGAGAGGGTCACTGACAAGACCCCGCCGGGAACGGACATGCCCCTCCCGGCAAGGAATGTGGCGGCGATGTTGAGCGCGCCGTTGCGATCGGCGTTGGTCCGATACCCACACGCACGGCACCAGAAATCCGCCTGCGTCTTGCGATTGCCACGATGCCGATAGCGGCAGCGGCTACACGTTTGGCTGGTGTAACGCGGATCGACGCACGCGACCCTGATCCCGCGGTCCTCGCATTTATACACGAGCATCGCCCGGAGGCTGGCGAACGACCAGGCGTGGAGCCTGCGTTGGCCGCCGTTGGCTTTACGCGCTTTGACGCGGGAGCGGATATTGGTCAGGTTCTCGATAGCGAGTGTCGCGCCTTCGGGCATTCCCTGCGCGATGCACTTGCTTACAACATGGTCGTGGTCTAGTCGTCGCCGCCTGGTTTTGCCTGAGAGCCTTTTGAGGTGGCGTTTGGCACTCCTGGTTCCTTTCTTCTGCAATGCGCGCCGTAACCGAAAGTCGCGGGCTTCCAGGTCGCGCCAGCGTCGCTCGCCCAGGAAATGGTTATCACTGGTGACCGCTGCCCGGTTCACGCCGAAGTCCACCCCAATCACCTCATCTGTTGGCACAATGTCCCGTGTTGGAACAGACACCACCACATGCAGCCACCAATGGCGCCCTTTGCGGACAAGATCGGCCGTGGCCACCGGGTAGCCCGCATATTTAACTGCGTAGGAGGGGACGCTGAACGGGATGTGTTGACGGCCACAGGTTGTGGAAAGATTGACTATCCCTGTCCCCCAATCCAGCTTGTACGTGTGGAGGTTGTAGCGAGGAGGGCAGGCGTTTGCCTGTGGCGCGGAGACCATCTTGCCCTTCTTTTTGAGCGCCATAGCGCTCTTGATCGCTTCGGTTGCCTTCACGCGGGCTTGGATATGCAGGTCGCTCACCAGTCCTGGAGCGTGTGTCTTGCTGTCACGATAGGTGGCATGATGGAGGACGATCCCGTTCCTCTCCTTCTCTCGCCAGCCATACGCGCACACCGCATTAAAGGCGCGCGTAAACTGGCGCGCGGTTTCAGCGAGCGCGTACATCTGATCCGATGAGGCGTTCAGTCGGAGCCTGATCGTCCTGTCCATGTTTTTCTACTCGCGATACCCCTGGCCGGGTCGGTAGCGGCTCAAGAACACGGTAGCGCATTCCTCCGCCGCCTAAAGAGCGGCGGTCCCCTGCGATGGTTTTTATGGGGCGCCGCCTCTCGAAGGGGTATGCCTCGTCGATGGGAGAGCAGGTCGTCTGCCGGTCAGAGGACCGGATACGGCCCCTCCAGCAACGGGCAAGGAGTAGCGCGATGAACATGGCCTGTGCCATCCTCCAGCGGAGAGCGTTAGGCTGGAGGCAGACAGGCGTGGCGTACACGTTATCCACAACCGTCCACAGCGTGTCCACAGGTTGTCCCAAAGCCCGATGTGTGAAATAGCGTGGAGAGACTCGAGGACAATTGTGGCCGTTGGCGTGCTGCTGCGCTGGTAGTTTGCGGCAAGTAGTCAATGATTCTAACGCGAAGGCGTCAACGTTTGCACGAAGGTGTCAACGGGCGCTGTTAATCGGGGGGAAATCAACCGTCTGTGGCCATACACGAGGACGACATAGGGCGAGTGACTAAAACCCAGTTTTGCCGCGCCCCAGCCGTGGCCTGCGAGATAGATTGACACCTTCGCGCCAACGATGATGACGTGAAGGTGTCAACAAGGGCACTTAATCGCGCCTAGAATTGTTGGCATCTTCGCACCAATTACCATGCGCGTCGAAGAAATGCAGTTCCGTCTGGGTGATCTGGTCGATCCCTGGCTGTCCGAACCGTCCACCGACCGATCTTGCGGGACCCGGATGGCTCGCTCGACCGTGTAGCCTACCCCTCATCCTGACACGACCCTGCATGTGGAGCGCCCGATCTTCCCCTCCGGAGCCGTAGGCTTACTTTCCACAGCGGACGACTACCCGCGCTTTGGGTGAATGTTGCTCCACAAGGGGGAGATCGACGGCGCACAAGATAGGTTGGACGATGCACGATACAGTCGCGGGTCTGCGCCATCCCATCGTGTAAACTGAGGTGATCGATGGGCATCGTCGTAACCGTCACCGTCGAGAGACGGCGTACGGCCTCCTGGATCGCGCGACGCAGCCCGCGTACGACCGTGGAAAGGAGATAAGGGAGGGGATGGGCCGGTTGTTACAGGGCGGGAGTGTTAAGATACGGGGTGCGCTTGCCCAAGTGGCCGGCAATGCTTGCAGCGAGGTCTAACGCCTCACCGATTATTCATAAAGGAGTCATACAGCATGCTTTTAGCTTTGTGTCGTCTTGCCCGCGCCGCCCTTGCCGCAGGACTACTCGGATCAGCCGTTCTCACGCCAGGGCTCGCCGCACGCGCCCTAGGCGCGGTCACGGCGCAGCGAACGATCGCCATCGTCACGCCGTACCTGACGGCGCCGGCGACCCATGACATGGTCGGCCTGTTGCAGCAAGATGCGGTCCCCCATGGCTGGAAGACGACGGTCGTGTCGAGCGACGGCGACATCGGCGCCCTGGCCAGCAAAATGGAGGATGTCATCGCCCGCAAGGTCAGCGCGATCATTGTGGTGAGTACGGACCTACACTTGCTCAAGAAGCAGATCGCTGACGCCGGTGCGGCGCACATCCCGGTCTTCGGCCTCGATGCGGCCTCGATCCCCGGTGTCGCCTCAAGCGCCAGCTCGAACAGCGACCAGATGTCCTCCATCGTCACAGAGTACCTGTTCAAGCGCCTGGGCTACAAGGGCAACCTGATTGTCCTCACGTACACGCCTCAGCCCGAGGTCAACGAGCGCACCAAGCAGTTCTATCGGCTGCTCAAGCGCTACCCCCGTCTCCATGTCGTCGCCCAGCAGCAGATTGATGTGTCATCGATGGTGCAGAGCGGCAACCAAATCACGACCAACCTGCTGACCGCCAATCCCAAGGCGGGAGCGATCGCGGGTGTCTGGTGCGGCTGGGACCAGCCGGCTATCGGCGCGGCCCAGGCGATTCAGGCGGCGCACCGTAGCGGCATCCTCGTGACCGGGATCGACGGGTCTGATCAGGCGGTTAGTCTGATCAAACGAGGCACGCCGCTGGTCGCGACCGTTAAGCAGCATTTCGACACGCAGGCGAACCTGATCGTCGCGCAAGTGGCGCGCGTCTTCGCGGGCAAAGCGGCCTCGGCGGCGCAGTTATATGCGCCGGCCAGCCTCATCACCAAGGGCTCGTGACCCGGAGGGAAGAGCGATGCTCGCTATCACCGGGCTGACGAAGCGCTTTGGCTCCGTCACCGTGCTGGACGATGTCTCGCTCCATGTGGCGCGGGGGGAGGCGCACGCCATCGTGGGCGAGAACGGCGCTGGTAAATCGACTCTGGTCAAGATCGTGACGGGTGTGTACGGCGCCAGCGGCGGCCGGATCACCCTCGGAGGTCGGCCCTTCGCGCCGGATAATCCTCATGCGGCGAAAAGGGCCGGAGTCAACGTCATTCATCAAGACCGGCAACTCATCCCGCATTTGAGTGGCCTGGAGAATCTTTTCCTGGGCCAGCCGTATCCGCGCCGGAGCGGTGTCTTCGTGGACTGGGCAGCGATGCGCCAGCGGGCCACACGTCTCCTGGCTGATCTCGACCTCGCGGTCCCCCTTGAGCGTCTCGCCAAGGATATGTCTCCCGCCGAGCAGACCTTGCTCGAGATTGCCCGCGCTTGCCTCCACGCCAGCAAAATCCTGGTCCTGGATGAGCCCACGGCATCGCTTACTGATCATGAGGCGGGACGCCTCTTCGCACTGATGGCGCGTCTGAAAGCGAGCGGCACATCATTCATCTACGTCTCGCACCGTCTCGAGGAGATCCTCGCCATCTCGGACCGCATCACCGTGCTGCGTAATGGGCGCGTGTCCGGACATCTGGTGACGGCGGGCACGACGAAAGAACAGCTCGTGGCGCTCATTACCGGACGCGCTCGTGCCGGGGTGAGGGGGAGGGCCCACGTCGACGCGCGCGGGACGGCCCCGCTGCTGGAGGCGCGTAACCTCCGCACCAAGGACGGCCACGTCACGATGGCCTCCCTCACGCTCCATCCAGGCGAGGTGCTGGGCCTGTTTGGGCTGGCCGGAGCGGGGCGGACCGAACTCATCGAGGCGCTGCACGGCGTGCGACCGCTCGCGGGTGGTGAGATCACGATACGTGGCCAGCATGTGTCACGGCCGACGCCGCATCATAACCTGCGCGCCCGCGTCGCCATGTTAAGCGAGGATCGGAGGACCAACGGGTTGATCATGCGCCGGAGCGTCCGCGACAATATCACCTTACAGACGATCGACGCCCACAGCCGCTTTGGCGTCATCCGCCCCGTGGCGGAGGGACGCGTGGTGCGTGCGCAAATCGACCGTTTTGCGATCCGCACGCACGGCCCACAGCAAAGTGTCGACACGTTGAGCGGTGGTAACCAACAGAAAGTCCTCCTGGCGCGCCTGCTGCTCACGGATCCCACCATCCTCCTATGCGACGAGCCGACCCATGCGGTCGACGTGGGCACGCGTGAGGTCATCCATGGCATCCTCATCGAACGGGCGCGGCACGGCTGCGGCGTCCTCTTCGTCTCGTCAGACCTCGCGGAGGTGATGGAGATCGCGGATCGCCTCATCCTGATGGGGGCCGGCCGCACCGTCGCGGAGGTCATGCACGGCGAACTTGGCGCGGAGGAGATCATGCGCCTGTGCTATGAGGCGGAAGAAAAGGGGGGAGCGAGCGATGCGCGCGCCGGCTAATGCGATGGGCGCGCGCCTGGTGCGGGCGCAGATTGGCCAGATGCTGCGGATTTACGGGACGCTCATCGCATTGATCGTCCTGGTGGTGGTGTTCGCCATCTTCATTCCCGAGTTCGCCACGCCGACCAATGCGCTGAACATCAGCTTGCAGATCTCGTTCCTGGTTATGATGGCGGTCGGAGCGACGATTATCATGGCGGTGGCGGAGTACGATCTCTCCATCGGCGCGATGGCTGGGCTGGGAGGCGTGCTTACGGCTGAGTTAGCCATCGCCCAGGTCCCGCTGTGGCTCTGCGTCATGATCGCGCTCCTCGCTGGCAGCGCCATCGGCATGGTCACGGGCTGGATCGTCACGCAGTTCCGCGTCCTCTCGTTCATCACCACGCTCGCCGTCGGCACGGTCCTCTCGGGGCTGACGCTGCAACTCAGCGGCGGCACGACCGTCTTCGACAACATTCCCGTGAGCTTCACGAGCTTGGGACAGGCCACTGCCGGACCAGTGCCCGTGCCATCTCTCATCATGGGGGGGCTGGCTGTCCTCGTCTGGGTCGTCCTGGCGCAGACGCCGTTCGGGCGGCGGGTGTACGCGGTCGGGGGCAACGAGGCAGCGGCCCGAATCGCAGGCGTGCGGGTACAAGGGGTCAAGATCATCGCCTTCGCCCTGTGCGCCGGCCTGGCCGCCTTCACGGGCGCGCTGCTGGCCTCGCGTCTGGGGAGCGCGAGTCCAACCGAGGGGAGCGGGCTCTTCCTGCAGGCATACGCGGCTGTCTTCCTGGGTATGACCGTCTTCCAGGAAGGCGTGCCCAATATCTGGGGCACCCTCGTCGGCGCGATCCTCATCGGGACACTGGAGAACGGCCTGACGATGCTGGCGGTGCCGAACCCGCTCCAGGATGTCCTCACGGGCATCATCATCGTTGCTGCTATCGTCGTGCAGAAAATTGGTCAACAGCGGTAGCAGTCGCCCATGGGCGCCGGCCGACAGACGATGTGAAACCAACGCGCACCGGCCGACGCCCATTGATGCGTCGGGATACGGGGTAAGAGAAGATGGACGATTGAGGGATGGGGAGAGGAGATAGCGTGCCGCGAGGATTGATGGCCGCGTTTGACATCGGCACGACGGCGGCCAAAGGGGTGCTCATCGACCGCGATCACGGTATCGTCCATGAGGGGACGCAGGAATACGGGATCGCACACCACGCCGGCGGCTTGGTCGAACAGGAGCCACGGGATTGGTGGGGCGCGGTGGAAACCCTCACTCACGCGTTCTGGCGCGCCGGTTGGAAGCCGCACTCGGTCGAGGCCGTCGCCCTAACGGGGCAGATGCAGGACGTCGTCGTCGTCGATCGAGAGGGACGCGCCCTGGGGCCGGCCATCCTGTATTCCGATGCGCGCGCGGTCGATCAGGCCGCCGCCATGCGCGCGCGCCTGCGGGAGCGCGGCGTGACCGACGACGAGGTGTCATTCATCGACGGCATGGACCCTATCGCGAAGCTGGTCTGGTTGCGGGAGCATGAGCCGCGACGCCTGCAAGAATGCGCGGGCGTGCTCTTCAATGCGAAGGATTACGTGCTGGGCCGCCTCACAGGTATCCGCGCCACGGACGCGACGACCGCCGCCACGGCATGCCTTTTCTCCCTGCGAACGCGGGCGTGGCGGACGGAGTGGAGTGACGCGCTCTGCCTTCCGCCACAGTGGTTGCCGCCCATCCTGGCAGCCGATGTCATCGCGGGGAGGGTGTCGCGCGACGGCGCCCGCGCTACGGGCCTTATGGCCGGGACTCCTGTCTACGAGGGTATGGGCGACGCCGCGGCGGCTACCCTCTCGGCGGGTGTGACGGCACCGGGAGACGCGTACATGTATTTGGGCGCGACCGGCTGGGCCGCATCCCTGGCCCGCGCGATCGGTCCCGGCGCCCAAGAAGGCGTGCGGCACCTGCCCGCGGTCACGGGCGATGACCTGATCAGAATCGCACCCGTCCTCAACGCTGGCGGCGTCCATCAGTGGATCGTGCGTCTCCTAGACGGTGAGGAACACGCCCGTGTCGCAGGAGCGCCGATCGACTACGAGCGTTTCGAGCGCCTCCTGGAAAACACGCCTGAGCGGAGCGAGGGGGCCGTCTTCCTGCCGTATTTGTACGGTGAGCGGTGCCCCGTGTACGAGCCGCGCGCCATGGGCGCCTTCGTCCACCTCGGAGCAGGGATGTCGCGTGGCGCGTTGGGCTGGGCGGTGTTGGAAGGCATCTGTTTCTCCCTGCGTCAAGTGCTCGAAACGCTGGGAGCCTCGACACCGACCATCCCTGTACTGGGCGGCATGGCGCGCAGCCCGCTGGTGCGCCAGCTCATCGCGGACATTTGTGGCGTCGGTGTCCGCGTCGCCACGGCGCCCGGTGCGGCAGGCGCGCTCGCCGCCGCCGTTCCCGCCATGGTCGCGCGCGGCTGGTTCACCGACATCCCCACGGCCGTGGAGACATGGTTTGGCCCAGAGGTCACAGGCCCGCCGGAGGTGGCGCCGGCGCCATCACGGATGGCGCAGTATGCGACGCTCTATCGGACCTATCAGCAAGTCTATCCGCTCGTTGCCCGCATTGGCTAGCGGTATGGAGGCAGCGTATCGAAACCCGATCAGTAAAAGGGTAAGATCTATAGCTTGGGTAGCAACATCACTCCCCCATCTGCTCAAGCCGGCTCACGGACACCCTGCCCCCACGATGACCGCTTGTGCCGATGGATGATCATATGCCTCCTCGCATGGACATGCAAGAACAGCACGCACACAGCGGCGTCGGACTAACACTACTTTGGCGACTTCCAAAATCGCTAGACATGTTGACCAATCAGCATCCTGTCTGACGCTATTTGCGTAGCTCGCAGAGCGAACACACCGGTTACTATGTCTAGGCATCGAGCTGCGAAAACGACATCACGCCAAAGTAGTGCTAAGCACATGACCATAAGTTCGGCACGTTTTTCGCGTCTGGCTCACGCTCAGATAGGCCATGCCAGACTTGTGGACACCTGCTTAGTACTACAACGTTAGGATCCGCCGGATCCGCCTGCGACTGAAGTCGCATGGCAAAGAACGATGACTAAAGTCGTTGGGGCGACGCGTGGTGAGACACTTCAGTGTCCGTCGTTTGCCATGCGACTTTAGTCGCAGGTCAATGTCACGTTGTAGTATTAGTACAGCTCCACATAAAAGGGGTAAGGAATTGGCGCAAGTGTGCAAGGTCATCTGTCGGCCTGCGATCACCGTGCTGATGGCGTCGCCTGATTTCCGTACCCTATCACTGTGGCACTGTACTTAGGTGATGCGTTGACCCAAAAAATGCAGGATGCGGCCGTGAGCGATGCGCGCATCATGCGCCAGGTCGTACCGGATGAACCGAGTAGCCGTCACAGGGATGAACCTATCGGGCGGGATGATATCCCGCGTGGGGTGCGGCCAACGCACCAGAGTCTCGACCCCGTGCCCGCTCACCGGTTGGGCTGCGGTTGGTCATGTAGCGCGAGCGCCCCCGCGGCGATGACCGCGCGCAGTTCGGTAGCGCGTGGGGTAGCCTTTCTCGATCGACTCCGCGCCCTGTGCCCGAAGATCGATACAACGTACCTGTTCAGGCTGACCTCAGGCGCGCCTGAGGTCGTTGCAGTCATACTGTTCCTCCTTCCATCGGTTGTCCGTGGCGCTGCACATGCTCCCGTACCGCGTATGGCGCGCCGTGCAGCACGCTTCGCCAGCCAAGTTCCGCCCAGCGGAGATCCATCGGGCGACCGGTGTGGGCAAAGGGGAAACTCGCCTCGATCAACGCGGCCAGTCGCCTCCGTGGAAACCCCGGCATGTCGCAGATCCCGCCGCCGAGCACGATCGTCCGCGGCGAGAACAGGGATGTCGCCGTCCCCACGGCCCAGGCTTGATCCCGCACGAACGCGTCGAGGTCGCGGCTAAGCTCCTCGTTCGCGGGCGCTGCGGTAAACACCCCTTCGATCGGCACGGCGTGATCGTCGGCGATCATCTGCAGCACGCGCCCGGAGACATAGGCCTCCAGACAGTCCGCGCGCGTGCGGTCCGCTCGCCGCCCCTGGCTCCTGAAGGGCATGTGCCCTATCTCCAGCGCCCAGCCCGCGCCACGGAACGGGCGCCCGTTCTAAAGGAAAGCCGCGCCCACGCCTGTGCCAAAGAACAGACCCAGCACGGCGTCCGCACCCCGGCACGCTCCCGCAACACGTTCGCCGATGAGCGCGAGCACGGCGTCGCGCTCCAGGACGACGGGGACGCCAAGGCGCGCGCCAAGTTCACTGGCGAGACGTCGGTCCGTGAGGCGCGGAATGTTGGCCGCGCACAAGACGCGGTCCGCATCCGTGTCAAGAAAGCCTGGCACGGTGGAGACGACGATGTCCGGCGTCCGTTCCGTGTCCGTGATCACCCCACGAATCATCTCCGCGAGGGCGGCGACCGGGTCCTGGCCGCGCAACGCGTCGGACGAGAACAGGCGCACGTCGTCGTGCGGCTGTCCTCCGATCGAGAAGCCGACCTTGACCGTCGTTCCACCGATATCGACGACGAGGATGGTCGTCATGACGCCGTCTCCAGTGTGGTCAGAAATGCGCCTAGAGCATCTCTAAACTCGGCGACATAGCGATCCCCATCAATCGTTTTTGACGTCACGATACGGAGCGCGGCGTTCGGCAACAGGGCGTGCAACCTGTCGCCGTACGCAAGCGGGTGCATATAATCCTGCCCCGTGGTCACGATCAACGCGGGCGCCGTGATCCGCTTCATCATCTCGACGCTGACGCCCGGCGTGTCCACGGGAATGCGCGTGAGCAAGGCCATGGTGCTCTCGCGGGTGTGGCGCGTGAAGAACGCGCGCAGTGATCGGGCGTTATCCGGTGAGACGGCGTCAAGCGCTTCTCGGGTCCGCGCTGTCTCAAATTGGCGCGCGCCGTCGTCGGTGCCGTACGCTCTCAGGAGGTGGGCCACGGCGAGATACGGCGCCAGCGTGTCGGGAGCTGGGCCGTCCACCCAGGCCGGACGGCCCAGGATCAGACCAGAGACGCGGCTGGGCTGGAGGGCGGCTATCCGCAACGCGATGGCGGCGCCGAGAGAAATGCCGCCGACGACAACCCGCTCGATCTGGAGGTGATCGAGCAGCATCAGGACGTCCGCGGCAAAGCAGGCAATGGACAACCGCGCGGGATCGCCGAGCGTGGAGCGGCCATGCCCACGGCATTCCAGGGTGATGCGGCGGACGCCCGGCAGCGCGGGAAACACGACGGCAGGTTGCGCGCGGTCTGCTCCGAGGCCGTGCTGCCAGAGCACGGGCCGTCCGTCTCCTACCACCTCGTAGGCGAGCCTGCACCCATCCGCCGCGACAACGACGCCCTCGCTCATGAGGCGGCCTGCGCAAGGCGGGACAGGACGGCGGCCACGCGTGGCGCCTTCTCCACCCCAAATCCATGGCCGATCAACGCCCCGCGATAGCCGACCGCGCGCAGGGCCGCGACGAAGCCTGGCAGATCGACGGCGCCGTCGCCGGCGGCAACGACCTGGCCCGCCGCGTCGATGTCTTTGGCATGGGCGAGCACGATGGCGTCGCCCAGCACGGCGACCGCCTCGGCGATGACTGATCCCTGCCGCGGCAGGCTCTGGGGTGAGAGCAGGTTGGCGGCATCAAGCACGATGCCGAGGTACGGCGACGCGACCTCGTCGAGCAAACGTCGCGCGGCCGCGGCGTCACAGACGACGTTGCCGGGCTCGGGTTCGACGGCGAGCGTGACGCCACCCGCGGCCGCCAGCATCAGGGCGTGGTCCAGTTCGACGCGCAGATCGCGCCACGCCGCCGCGCCCGCATTGTCGGGATGGCGTCGCCACATATCAGACGGATCACGCGATCCCGTACACAGGGTGACCACAGGGGCACCCATCCGCCGCGCGGCGTCCACGACCGTGGAAAAACCAGCGCGAGACGCCGCCCGGACCGCCGGGTCCGGATGCGCCATATTGTACGTTCCAGAGAGAGCGGCCATGGTGATGCCCGCCCGACGCGCCTGCCTGCCAACATCCTCGGCCAGGCCAGTGGGTAGGTGGTCGGGCAGGCTCGGGAGTCCGGCGCATAGCAGGTTAAACTGCACGCCCCGGTAGCCATCCGCCGCAAGCGCGGAGAAGACGTCGCTACCGCGCGTGATCGGATAGGTGCGGGCGAAGATGGCCGCATACATCAGATCGCTCCCGTGACGTCGGCCAGCGTCACCGGCCGGCCCGAACGGGCGGATTGTGCGATGGCGGCCATGGCGCGAACGGACGCGACACCGTCCTCGATCGAGGCGCCCTGCATCGCCGCGCCGTGCAGGATGACGTCGGCGAAGCCTTCGAGCTGACGGCGGTAGACGTGACCGTCGGCGCCGAGCACCCGTCGGTACGTCGCGTCGCTTTCAGAGAAGATGTCCACGTCGCTTGATTTGTAGTACCAGGGATTGAAGATCTTGCCGATCGCGCTGCCGTGCTCACCGTAAATCTGGAAGCCCTCGTGCCAGTCCATACGCACGGCGATGGTGAGGTCGAGGTGGCCGAGGACGCCATTCTCGAATTCGGTCTCGACAAACCAGCACGACGCGCCGAAGCGCTCAGCGAGCCGGGCCTGCACCGCGGTGATGGGACCGCCGAAGTGCCGGGCCAGATCGACGAGATGACTGCCGTGCGCCAGCATATAGTAGCGGGCTCTATCGGCTTTGGGGTTGCCCTGCGGCTTCACCGCCTTCGCGCCGAAGCGCGGCACGGGTTGTACGGCGTCGGTGATGGTGTAGCGATGGGTCGAATCGCCATACCAGGCCTTGAGGGCAAGGAGTTCTCCGATCTCATGCTGCAGGAAGTGGCGCGTTGCTTCGATGCCCGGATCGAAGCGCAGCATGTGCCCGATTTGCAGGACGAGGCCCGTTTGGTCGACCGTGCGCGCCAGCTCCTCGACCTCTTCGACCCCGACGCCGACCGGTTTTTCGCAGAGGACATGCTTTCCGGCGGAGAGCGCCCTCAGCGTGGCCGGTACGTGGAAGGTGTCCGCGGTAGCGATGATGACGGCGTCGACCTGGTCATCGGCCAGCATGTGGTCATAGTCGAGATAGATGCGCTCGGCATCGTAAAACGTGCCAAAGCGCTGCGCGAGGCCTTCATCGGCATCGCAGACCGCGCGCAGCACGACGTTACGGCCCTTCTGGACGGACTCAAGGTGGGCAAACTGCGCAATGGGACCGCAGCCCAGTATTCCTATACGGAGGCACTGCTGTTCTTTCATCATCGACATCCTCGGTGTGTAGTGCGCAGCGCCTGCAGGTCGGCGCTGTGGTGAGTGACCCGTCAGATCAAACGACTCCCTTTCTCAGATGATCGTCCCGTAGACAGGGCCTCGCGCTTCTTGGCTGGTCGGGGCATGTAGAATGGGACGGCTGTGCCTGCAAGCCCATTCTACATGTCCCGAAGTTTGCTGTGGAGCGAGACACTGGCTCAAGTCAACAATGCATGAGTATACATTGAGCGGCTTCGGTGTGCTCTACGTGGTACGTGTCAGAAAAGCCATGGTACCCGTTGCCATGCGTGCGGTGCCGGGAGGTACAGGGCGATTGGCGTGCGCGCATCTCTCGCGTCAGGTGATACTCACGTCGCTGAATCACGGTGCTGGCAGCGCGGACGGGGTTATCGGCCAGCACAGGCGGGACGCGCGCCGGAGGCCATGATCGTGATGCACGCGCCCATCGACCACATCTGTGCCGTCTCGCCTCCGCGGTTGGTTCCGACGACGCCCCCGTTGAGCACGGTTGTCGCCGTGCTCAACGGGGACGATGGGCTATCATGGCAGTGTATGCGAGCAGCGTGGTGTGGAAAGGAGGGCGTGACATGCGCCTGGAGGGCAAGGTGGCCGTGGTGACCGGGGGCGGGAGCGGGATCGGCCGCGGGATCGCCGCGCGCTTCGGGCGCGAGGGGGCGGCCGTCGCGGTGCTGGACGTGGACGATGCGGGCGCGGCGGGGACGGTGGCGCTCGTGGAGGGCGCGGGCGGTGAGGCGCACGCCTTCCACGCCGACGTGTCACGCGGCGACGAGGTGCGCCGGGTCATCGACGCGGTGGTGGCGCGCTGGGGCCGGGTGGACGCCTTGGTCAACAACGCCGGCATCTTCTGGGCGCACCGCGGCGACACCCTGGTCACCGCGATGGACGAGGCGGTGTGGAGCCAGGTCCTCGCCGTCAACCTCACCGGTGTCTTTCTGTGTTGCACGTTCGGTATCCCGGCCATAGAACGTGGTGGCTCCATCGTCAACATCGCCTCCATTGCCGGGCTGCTGGGCCGCGACACGGCCCAGGCCTATGTGGCCGCGAAGGGCGGCGTCCTCGCGCTCACGCGGAGCCTCGCCGTCCACTACGCGGCGCGCGGTATCCGCGCCAATGCGATCCTGCCGGGCCGGGTGGACACCCCGCTGGTCGCCGACGACTACGCCACGCCGGACGACCGCGCGGCTTTCGCGCGCGCGCACCCGCTCGGCCGCTTCGGGACACCCGCGGATATCGCGGGGCTGGTCCTGTACCTGGCCTCGGACGAGGCGGCGTGGGTGACCGGCGCCTCGTACGTCATCGATGGCGGCTTTACCGCGCTGTAGTCCTGTCGTGGATCTACGGTGCTCATCCGATATGGAAAGACCGTTTCGGATGCGCACCGTAGATCCACGACAGAGGGAAGAACTCGGCGTCGTTGGACAAGCTGGGAATGGCGCCGGGCAGCAAGCGAATCTTCAGATCGCCGAGGCCGTTCTCGCTCATACGCGCCGCCGTCTCTGCTTTGAGCATACGGCGGTGTGCGCTGGCACCGTCGTTGAGCACCATACGGATGAACGTCATGTAGTCGCCGACCGTGGCGTACAGACCGTGGCCACCCATGTGCTGCTCCGGGTTCGGCGGCAACTCGAAGTCGGGCAGGGGCGTGAGCGGGCCGTCGTCACTGCGTCGGTGCATCGTCACGCGACGCTGGCGCATCGATGCCGTGGGCTCGAAGCTCGAATCGTTCATGTCGAGCGGACCGAAGATACGTTCGCTGAACACCGCGCCCAGCCGCTTGCCGCAGGCGCCTTCGACCTTGCCGGCCCAGTCAATGTGGCTGCCGTACTCCCAGCGCTCACCCGGCTCGTGCACGAGCACCGAGCGCAACGAGTCCATGGAGCGGCTGACCACGCTGGGGACGTTCTTGGCGTGACCGTACTCGACCAGGTCATGGTTGAAGAAGTCGTAGCCGAAGCCTGCGGTGTGCAGGAGCAACTGCCCGACCGTGATGTCTGACCTAGGTCGGCGTACACGCGGGCGCCGTTCTCGTCGGGGTCGTCAAGCACCATGATCTCGGCGATCTCGGGCGCGAACTTCTTGGCCGGGTCGTCCAGGCGGAGCACGCCTTCCTCGACGAGCTGCAGCACCGCCCCGCCCGTGACGGCCTTAGTGGTGGAAAAAAGATGGCAAACACGCTGTCGAGGGTCATGGGCCGGTCCTTGCCCAACTCACGCAGGCCGGCGGCGCCCTCGTCGGTATTCTCGTCCTTGTTCGTGACCATCGCCACGACACCCGGTACACCGTTCTCGCGCTCTACGGCGTCGTGGAGAATCTGATCCAACCCTGGTCCTGCCACCGTGGTCATCACGCCTCCTTGTGTCCAACACGATGCCTCTCGCGCTGTCCGCCTGAACAGATCTCATCGTGCGTGTTGTCTCATTCGGCGATGCGTCTCCCGCGTTATCTGTCCAGCGGAGCCCGGTCAGGCTGGGTCCAGCGCGGCCCGCGCCGCCCGTTCGCGCTCGATCAGCACCCGCCGCAAGATCTTACCCGAGGTCGAGCGCGGGATCGCCTCCACGATCTCGACGCGCCGGACCTTCTTGTAGGGCGCCACGCGCGCCGCCACGAAGGCCATGATCTCCTCAGGCGTCAGCGGCGCCCCGAGCACGAGGACAGCCTTGGGCACCTCGCCCACCTCCTCGTCCGGACTGGGGATCACGGCCGCGTCGGCGATTGCCGGGTGCGTGACCAGCAGCGCTTCGAGTTCGGCCGGCGCGACCTGGTAGGCGTTGTACTTGATCAGCTCTTTGACGCGATCGACGACGTAGAGATAGCCCGCCTCGTCCACATAGCCGACATCACCGGTGTGCAGCCACCCGTCGGCGTCGAGCGCCTGGGCCGTCGCCTCGGGCTGATGCAGATAGCCCTGCATGACATTCGGCCCGCGCAGCCAGATCTCTCCCTGTGCGTGCGGACCAAGAGCCTCCCCGCTGCTCAGGTCCACCACCAGGGTCTCCATGTTGGGCAGGGTCGGCCCGCACGAGCCCGCTCTGACTCCGCTGCCATCGGCGCGGCGCGCCGGGTCGGGCGTGACGTGGGTGGCACCGGCGGTCTCGGTCATGCCGTAGCCCTGCAGCACCAAGCAGCCCAGGCGCGCGGCGCAGGCGCGCTCCAGATCGGCGCCCAGCGGCGCGGCCCCTGCCGTGATGATGCGCAGCCGCGGGTACGTGTAGGCGTCGACCAGGGGATGCTTGGCCAGCGCGAGGATCACGGGCGGTACCAGGGGCGCCCGCTGGATGCCGTAGTCCTGCAGGCAGCGCAGGAACTGCTCCAGATCGAACCGGGCAAGCAGCACCAGCGTGCCCGTGTGCCGGAGGCTCAGCAACAGGATCAGCGCCATCCCATAGATGTGGAAGAACGGCAGCACCGCGATCATCGTCTCATCGCTGTATTGCACAGCGTCGATCTGGCAGAGCTGGGCGACCAGGTTGTAGTGCGTAAGCATGACGCCCTTGGGGCGGCCACTCGTCCCGCTCGAATAGGGCAGCGCCACCAGGTCGGCGCGTGGATCGATCGGCGTCGCCGGCAGGGGGCCGTCGTGCGTGAGTAGGGCGGCAAACGGCGTGGCGCCAGGAGCGTCGGGGGCGTCGCCCAGTACGAAGATCTCGCGCACAAGCGCGCAGCGGGCGACGGCGTCGCGCGCCGTGTCGAGGAGCTGCGGGGTGGTCAGCAGGTAGAGGGCACCGGTATCCGCCAGTTGATAGGCGAGTTCGTCCGCGGTGTAGAGCGGGTTGGCGGTGGTGACGATACCGCCCAACGCCGCCACGCCCAGGAAGGCGACCGCGTATTCAGGGAGGTTGGGGCAGTAGATGGCGAAGACGTCACCACGGGCGAACCCGCGCTCCGTCAGCCCGACGGCCAGGCGTCGCACATCGGCGACGAGTTGCGCGTAGATAAGCCGGCGACCGCTGGCGCCGTCAATCAGGGCGGGCTTGTCCCCCTCGTCGGCGGCGTTGGCGAGGACGAAGGAGGTGAGGGGCTGAACGGGGATCGCCACGTCGGGGTAGGGGCTGCGGATGATCATGGTGGCCTCCTTTACATGCCTGGGCACGATGGCCATCGGCCAGTCGTGTGGTGACTCGTGTTTGTTGTGACTGGTTGGACGAATTGTCGCCGTGCCACGCCGTCCACTCGACGCTGTCACGCGTGACAACGCCGGGATATCCCCCTCTCTCTTCGTGATGGACGCCCATACGGACGCCGGTCGAGGCACCGCAAACCGGCTGGCCGCCTGCATGTCCTGTCGCGTCCTATTCTAACCACATCCGGCTCGGTTGACCACGAAAAACATGCAAGGTTACCCACAAAGGTGAGGGGATCCGCGTTCTCATAGCGGTGACGCGCGTGCGCGGCGTGAACGGCGCGGCGATGGCCGCGTCATGCGGAGGTCGTGCGGGACCGGCGCGCGCGGCCGATCCATCCCATAACTAGTGCACGCGCGACGCCGACCAGGCCGACCTCGGGTAACGCGAGCGTCTGTTCCGCCTGCCGCGCCCGGCGCGTCGTTGATGAGGCGGTGGCGCGCCGCCACGCGTCGTCCCTCGCCAATCCGGTCATTGATCTGATGCTGCTCAAGACGTGGATGGGTCATCGTGCGGCTCCTGTCTGATTCACGTCCGACGGCGGCCGGTAGCCCCGCCCACCTCATTACTCGTCTGTGTCAGCGCGGCCTCGGCGACCATATGCACACGACGCAGCGGTCCACGCAGTGGGCCGGCGCCGGCCGCTGTCTAGGTCGGCCAGCCCTACACGCGCACCTACGCCTGTGACGGCGCAAGCCGCACGGGTGCGTGTTGTGTCTATGTCCGTTGGACACGCTCAATCGCTCCGTGGTAGCGCTGCCGCGGCTTCAGCTTTTGCCGACCACCGGGTGTCCCGCGACCGTCCACCGTCGGGGCGACAGGCGAGCAACGACCGCGTGCAGCCAGGCCATGCGCGCCTGCCGGTGTGCGTGTGCTCCCTGTGCGCACCGCGCCAGGCGCTCCCTGGCCGCATCCTGGGCCAACGCGGCCTGGTGGACCGTGGCGACGGATCCGGTCTGCATCGAAAACATGGTGGCCTCCTCCTTGATCGTGGACGTCATGTTGGCTCTGGGTTTCTCCTCCCCCATCATGCGCCGCACGTCCCACCCCGACCAGCGACAAACTCATACAACACGTCAAACAAACGGACATACACTGACACAGAGGCGATGAGCCGCCCCCGTTCACAACCCACCACCCGCCGTGCTATCATGGCCTCAAGCAGGCGACATCGCGCCGTTCAGCGGCCGGGGCAGCGGGGGGCAAGGAGGAGGTCCAGGCATGGACGCGGGGAGTGGGATGACGACCACGTTCGCGGCCTTAGGGACGCCGAAAAACTACCATATCCCGCACGGCGTATACTGCTCTCATAAGGGCGGTGTCTGACGTCACCGCACGAGGAGAGGAAGCAATGGAACTAACGGACGATCTCAAGGTCTTCTTGGG
>JAABUJ010001140.1_pt1 | contig 41321 bp, 35 predicted proteins | sample 5559131 | NCBI WGS metagenome assembly JAABUJ01 (sample SAMN10711875, study PRJNA513366) | rock metagenome | isolation source: Antarctica rocks | place: Antarctica: Victoria Land, Mt New Zealand nord | collected 2016-01-07 | reverse complement strand
GCGTCGGCGACGAGGTGACGATCTGCTGAAACTGGCTGACCACATTCCGCTGCAACGCTTCCAGCTCAGGCGACTTGTCCGGCTCAACTTCTTCGATCACCTCGTAGCCGGCGACCAGAAAGGGCTGGGTCTGGGTGAACTGACCCAGGCGCACACGCTCGTTGCCTTCGGTAAAGACAAACAGGCTTTGGTTAGGCATCTTGACGACCTTGTGGACCGTCGCACGCGTGCCAACCTGGTGCAGATCGGTCTCTTCAGGGCTGTCCAGACGGGCGTCGCGCTGGGCCACCACCAGGATGGTCTTCTCCTCGCCAAGCGACTGGATGAGCTGAATCGAGCTCTCGCGGCCAACGGTCAGGGGCAGAACAGCGTGTGGAAACAAAACCGTATCGCGCACCGGCAGCACCGGAACGGCGGCGTTGCTGCCTTCCATCCTGTGGATCACCTCGCCCGATTTGGATGAGGGTTTAATGACGCTGACGAAATCGTTTGCCATGTTGAGTGTTCCCCAATCAGATAATCATATGTTTGACGCATCCGATTCGAAATGGATTCGCCCTCACCCTCCCGGCTTTATCGGCAACCGGGCCACCTACGCTGAAAGTTCGCGCATCTTTCGTTAGGACGCCAAAAGCCTTGTCCGCGGGCGAGGTCGATAAGCTTTCTTGAGATGAGGCAATTGCTGGAGTGGAATTTCGCGCCGGATGGACAAAGCGCCCCCCAGTGAAGAAGTCGGTCCTACAACGCCACACACCTGGAGTGTCCGCAAGCGTTTCCCAAGAGCCAAATGACGAGCTTTAGTCACTGGCGCCCCAGAATGAGTGTGGGAGCAGGTGGTGGGCCCACCAGGATTCGAACCTGGAACCAAAGCATTATGAGTGCTCTGCTCTAACCGTTGAGCTATAGGCCCGTCCAGATCAGTGTAATGGTGGGCCAGTCAATTCCGTCTTGAATGCTGACCCTCAAGCTGCGGAAATTGCGAAACGCACTTCTGCCAGGGAGAAGCCCTGCTGGAGCTTGCGCGGTCTATTTGTTCGACGTGGTGTTAGGCGTGGTGTTGGAATCTTCAGGAGCCGAGGGATTCAGGTGCCCCTGCTTATTTTCAGGCGTTGAGGAGACGACACCGGTCGCGCCCGGTCCAGCCGTCGAAGGATCATTACCGCGTGGACCGGAGGGCTCGACCGCTTTTGGATCTGTGCCTGTGGTGCGGGCGGCTGGAACCGGACGTGGACCTTGATCACTCATTTCTAATCTCCTCGGGGGCACTCTACAGTAGCTGGCCTGGCGCTCTCGAAACCCAGAATAGAACGGGGTCCGTCCAATTGAGAGCGACAGGGTTAGCTGTCGGTTGCCTCGCTGCAAAGAACTAGGTTTTCTCCTATAAACTGAAACGAGTTTGGCGGGCCGATACCCGCGGAAACTCAATTGCTGCGCCTTCAGCCACGGGCTCGCCGCACGACAGGATTGAAGTCCACGTGAATTTCGCTGTCTCTCGCCCTCGCTGGTCGTTGTCCCGTGTGCAGCACGTTCTGTTTCTGGTCGCCACCACTTTTTGTATGCTGGGCACCTCGACTGGCGCGAAGGCGCAAACCGATCCTTATCAGACGCCTGCACCTGCTACGCCGTTCCAGTTTCCGGCTTCGCAGCAGCCGCAACCCGTGGGTCCGAATCCAGACGTTCTGACGCCTTCCAGTTCACAGGACCAGAACAACAACATGTCCCCGACTTCGCAGGCAAACGACAGCCTGACCCAGAGCAGCCGCCGGCAACAGACAGCAGCCCAGAACGCCGAGGCGCTGGCCCGGAACCGGCCACGGGTGCAGGACCGTCCAACTGAGTTTCAGCGTCTCGTCCAGGCTTCGGTCGGACGCAACCTGCCAATCTTCGGCGCTTCCCTGTTTGACAATGTGCCTTCGACGTTTGCGCCGGTGGACAACGTTCCTGTTACGGCCAACTATGTGGTGGGGCCGGGCGATGAGGTACGCATTCAGCTCTTTGGCCAGGTGAACCGCAGTGGCAACTATACGGTCGACCGGACGGGCGATATCGCCTTCCCCCAGGTCGGAACGATCCACGTGGCGGGCGTTCGTTACTCCGACCTGCAGTCTTTTCTTACCAGCCAATTCAGCCGCGTTTACCGCAACTTCCAGCTGAACGTGAACCTGGGCCAACTGCGCAGCATGCAGGTCTTCGTGGTGGGTGCGGCGCGCTCGCCGGGAGCCTACACGATCAGTTCGCTCAGCACCCTGCTGAATGCGTTGTTCGCCTCCGGCGGACCGTTGCCGCAGGGCAGTCTGCGCGACATTCAGGTGCAGCGCGCCGGACGCATCGTCACCCACTTCGATCTTTACGATCTGCTGCTGCGCGGAGACAAGGCGTCGGATGTTGTACTGCAGCCTGAGGATGTCATTTACATCCCACCCGTGGGCGCTCAGGTGGCCGTCTATGGGAGCGTGGACAATCCTGCGATTTACGAGGTTCATCCGGGGCAGAAGCTTTCACAGGTCATAGAGTTGGCCGGAGGCAAGACCAGCCTGGCGCTGGGCGACAACGTGCAGGTCACTCGCATTTATCAGCACAGCGAACGCAACGTGATCGAAGTCGACCTGAAGAAGACCGATCCTGCGCTGGCCAACGGAGATATCGTGGTGGTTCGGGCGATCCTCGACCGCTACAAGAATGCGGTCACTCTACGGGGAAACGTTTCATTCCCAGGGCGGTACGCCTGGCACGAAGGCATGAGGGTCAAGGACCTTGTGCCTGCGGCCGATCAGCTGATTTCCACTGATTATTACCGTGGTCATAACGCGCTCGGGAACCCGCCACGCGATCCCGCCGAGATGACGCGGAATGAGACAAGATACGGGCAAGCGGGTCAGCTAAATCCTGCAAATGGAGAGAACCCCAACTATCCAGCGAACCGGAACACCCCATATGGAAATTATCCGCAGAACGGCTTGAGCGGGCAAACCACGCCGCCTGTTCCTTATGCTCAGATGGGGCAAACGGTTCCTGTCGATCCGAACAATCCGCAGTATGCGCAGCAGATTCCAGGGGCGGCGCTGGGTGCGAACCAGCAGATGCAGCAGCTCCCGCCCGGAACGCGAAGCAGCACCAGCAGCCAGGGTGGAGGCTCAGTGGGCGCGGCACTGACGCAATCCAACGGAACTTTTCGGCCGAAAACGGATGTTGTGCTCTCGGCTCCTGACCTGGACTGGAGCTACGCGGTCATAGAGCGGCTGAATGAATCAACGTTGAAGACTTCGCTGCTGGCGTTCAACCCGCAGTTGCTCTATCAGAAGAATGATCCGTTACAAAATCTAGCCCTACAACCGGGCGACGTAGTGACTTTCTTTTCGACTGCGGACATCAGCGTTCCGACATCGCAACAAACGCGTTTCGTTCACCTGGAAGGTGAGTTTGCGGCTGCGGGCGTGTATAGCGTTGAGCCCGGCGAGACGCTGCGCCACCTGCTGATGCGGGTAGGCGGCTTTACGCCCGACGCTTACCTGTATGGGTCGCAGTTTACGCGCGAATCCACGCGGCGAGTGCAACAGCAGCGTTTATCCGAGTACGCCGACACGCTTGAGGAGAGGGTCTCCGCGTTCTCGGCAGCCAGCAGTTCGCGGGCCATCTCCGATCGCGACGCGGCGGCTTCGGCCGCAGCCGCAGCCGAAGCGCGGCAGTCCATTGCGCGCTTGCGCCAGACCGTCCCCGTTGGGCGCATCGTGCTTGAGCTCAAACCGGACAGCCGCAGCATCGACACCCTGCCGGACATTCCGCTCGAAGACGGAGATCGCTTCCTGGTCCCGCAAGTACCGTCAACGGTTGAGGTGGAGGGCCGCGTATACAGCGCGAACGCTTTTGTCTTCCAGCGTGATCGCAAGGAGCGCGACTACTTGCGCAAAGCCGGTGGCCCGGATCCGGATGCTGACCGCCGAGGCGCATTCATTCTCCGCGCCGATGGATCCGTTTTCAGCAAACAATACGGCAATGTCAGCAAGGCAAGAATCTTTCCGGGCGATACCATCGTAGTGCCGCCGCAGATCGACCGCCGCAACCTGCTGCGCGGTCTGCTGGATATTTCTTCCATCTTCGGCCAGTTTGGCCTGGCAGCCGCTGCCGTCAACGTATTGCGGTAAGTAGGAGTTTCAACTTTGCCACAGACATTACAATCCGGTGCCTTGACGCATGCCGACCGCGACATGGTGCAGGTGGATCTTCGCGGTTTTGTGCAGACGATCTATCGCGGGCGATGGCGAATTTTCCTCGCCTGTGTGGCGGGATTGGCATTGGGAATAGCGCTTGCTCTGCTTCTGCCACCCTACTATGAAGGCCGAGCGGTCTTCCTGCCACCCAAGGAGAGCGACATGCTGGCATTGGCCCAATCCCAAGGTTCAGCAAGCTCCTTGCTGCTCGGCGGCGGAACGGAAAAGAGCGATATTTACCTGGGCCTGCTCGGTAGCCGCAGTGTGGCCGATATTGTGATCGACCGAACCGGATTGATGCAGGTGTACAAAGCGAAGAAGAGGGTCGAGGCGGAAAATGCCCTGGCAGGTGCATCAACTTTCAAGGTCAGCAAGAACTCCCTGATCCAGGTCTCGGTTAAGGCGCGGACGCCGCAACTCGCCGCCGACATCACCAACGCTTACCTGGACGCCTTGTTCAAGCTCAATGGGCAGATGGCGACCTCCGGTTCAGCCTTCCGCAAACAATTCTTTGAAGAACAACTGGACGAACAGAAGAAGGCCTTGGCTGAAGCCGAGACAGCGCTGAAAGATGTTCAGCAAACCTCCGGAATGGTGTTGCCCGCAGGCGAAGCGATGGCCGGAATCAATGCAACAGCGGATTTGCAGTCGCAAATCGGGCTTGCCGAGGCCCATCTGGCCGGTTTGACCGCAGGAGCCACGGATCAGAATCCGGAGGTTGTCCAGGCGCGCCGGCAGCTGGCTCAGTTGCGCGCACAGCTTGCGCGACAGCAGGCTGCCCAAGACTCTAAAGGGCTTGCCTCCAATCGCAGTTTGCCCGGTCTTACGCTGGCCTACGAACAGAAGGCCCGCGAGGTGAAGCTGCGTAGTTTGCTGTACGACACCATGGTGAAGCAGTACGAGCAGGCTCGTCTGGCTTCAATTGATCCCGGTCCGCAGCTGCAGATTGTTGATCGCGCAGTGGTCCCCGAGCAAAAAGCAGGCCCGCCGCGCAAGCTGCTGGCTCTCGGAGGCATGTTCCTGGGGCTGCTGACTGGGTTGGGTTTCGTTGCGGGGGCCTCCCCAACACGTCATTTTCGCGGCTGGTTCGATGCGTCTGCTCTCGGAGATGTGAGGTAGTCAGACAATGGCAGAACAGCCCGCGAGCCTGAACTCTGCCATAGGGCGGCGTAGAGCATCCGAAACGGTATTCCTTCTTCTGGTGGGCACCCTCGCTTCTACCGTGTTGCTGAAGATTGCTTCGATTCAATGGCTTGAGCTGATCTATACCGTTCAGTTAATAGTTCTCACGGTCGCCTTCTGCAATGCACGCATGCAGGTCCGGGTGTTTCGTCCTCTGCTGCTGTTGGCCGCGGGCTACGGTTTGATTTCAGTGCTCACGATCTTGATGGCAGTCGCGGCGTTGCGTTTCTCGTTCTATATGGAACCTGACCAGACGCTGCTGGAGTATCCAGTTGTCATCACCTTCTCGCGGGTGTTTGAGATGCTTATCGACATGGGTGCGATGTTGTTTCTTGCTGACCTGTTTCGCACGCGGCTCGACACAGCACGGTTTACGATGCGGGTTTATTACTGGGTTGGCGTGCTGAGTGCGATTTACTCTGTCGTTTCCTATCCTCTGGATCGCGCTGGAATCATCTCCCTGGGTACCTATGGGGACATTCATCGCTTCCGGGGCTTCTACAACGAGGGCGGACCGTATGGGCTCTATGTCGTCACTTTGCTCGGTGTAGCTTGGGCGCTCCTACGAATCGGCTGGGAACCAAGGCGCAGAACTTACGCCATCATGCTGCTGCTGGCAGGCACCCTGCTGATGTCGCAATCAAAAGCCGCACTGCTGGCAGTCGTGTTTCTTTTTCTAATTCGCAGCATATTTGCTCGCAGCTTCACACAGCGCCTGATAACGATCATCTGCGGTCTGGCAGTGCTGGCGGTGTTTTCTCAAACCTTCGACCTCGCATCCAAGTTGCGCCTTTGGAAAGAAGCGGGTGCCAAATACGAGCAGATATCTCATGCTCATGTTGGCGATCCGAACGTTGTTCAGGGCCGTGTCGCGGGCCTGTTCATTGTTCCGCGAATGATCGCCGCCCATCCTCTAACTGGAGTGGGTTGGGGAAATTATGGAATCGTTCGAAACGATCCTGAGTATCGCGGTGCTGCGGCCTGGGGTGAGCCAGACGCGCCCGGGATGGGTGTCCTGGGACTGGCCGCAGAGATTGGCTTGCCAGTGCTCGCTCTGCTCTTGCTTTACCTGTTTCTGCCTTATTTCTGGCTCCGGCGTTTGCAGGTTCCGGAGTACGTGGCGAACTTAGCGCTGCTGCAACCGATCGCGCATCTTTTTGGAGCGCAGTTGAACCTAACCTATCCCTGGATTGTGACCGCTTTTGCACTTGGAATCGGCTTTGCGTTGAAGAATGAAGAAAGGTCGGCCGTCCATCCGGTCGAGTCGGTAAGTGCATGAACCACAAAAGCGGCAATCAGGGAGAGAGAGCGTCTGGTTTGATCCTGGTTACAGGTGGTGCGGGTTTTATTGGCTCAAACTTTGTGCTGGACTGGTTTGACCAGCTTGATCGTGATGCGGAGTTGCAAACGCATACTTCGGTTGCGCTTGTGAATCTCGACAAGTTGACCTATGCGGGGAACGCGGGTAACCTGGCTGCCTTGCGGGGGCGTCCTGACTACACGTTCGTTCACGGTGACATCTGTGATGGCGGTCTGGTGGCTCGTCTGCTGGCGCAGCATCGTCCGGCAGCAATCGTACATTTCGCTGCAGAGACTCATGTCGATCGATCCATCAGCGCACCCGACGCCTTTCTGCGCACCAACATCGACGGCACGTTCACGCTGCTGCAGGCAGCGCGCGCCCACTTTGACACCTTGGCCGGGGAAGAATGCGAACGCTTCCGCTTCCTGCACGTCTCTACCGATGAGGTGTACGGCACGCTACAGCCTGACGATCCGGCATTCTCTGAGTCCACGCCCTATGCGCCCAACAGCCCCTATGCCGCGTCCAAGGCGGCGTCCGACCACCTGGTACGCGCGTGGCACCACACCTACGGTCTGCCCACACTGATCACCAACTGCTCGAACAACTATGGTCCGCTGCATTTTCCGGAGAAGCTGATTCCGCTGATGCTGACGCATGCTCTCGCGGGCAAGCCGCTGCCCGTTTACGGCGACGGCCAGCAGGTGCGCGACTGGCTCTATGTACGCGATCATTGTTCGGCGATTCGCGCCGTCCTGGCAGGCGGACGGCCCGGAGAAACCTACAACGTGGGCGGCGGCAATCAACGTTCCAACCTGAAGGTAGTCCGGACATTGTGTGCGCTGCTCGATGAACTGCGTCCAGAATCGCCTTTTACACCTCATGCGCAACTGATTCGCTTTGTCACGGATCGGCCTGGACACGACCGGCGCTATGCGATCGACGCACGCAAGCTGGAGCAGGAACTTGGATGGCACGCGCAGGAGACTTTCGAATCGGGGCTGAGAAAAACGGTCGCCTGGTATCTCGCCAACTCGGCGTGGGTCGATAACGTCACCAGCGGCGCGTATCAGAACTGGGTGCAGCAAAATTATTCAAGGCGTGCAATCTCTGAAACAGCAATGGAATCCGTTCACATAAAGGCGGGAGAAGCAGAATGAAAGGAATTATCCTTGCCGGAGGATCCGGCACGCGCCTGCACCCGGTGACGCAGGCGATGTCGAAGCAGTTGCTTCCGGTGTACGACAAGCCGATGATCTACTATCCGCTTTCGGCTTTGATGCTGGCTGGAATCCGCGAGATTCTGGTCATCTCTACCCCGGAAGACACGCCGCGCTTTCAGCAGTTGCTGGGCGATGGAAGCCGCTGGGGTTTGGCGCTTCAGTACGCTGTCCAGCCGACGCCCGACGGCTTGGCGCAGGCGTTTCTGATTGGGCGCGATTTCCTGAATGGGGAAGGCTGCTGCCTGGTCCTGGGCGATAACATCTTCTACGGACATGATTTCGCCCGCACGCTGCGCGACGCTGCCCGCAACACGCACGGCGCAACCGTGTTCGCCTATCCGGTCATGGACCCGGAACGCTACGGCGTAGTTGAGTTCGACGCGAACCGCAAGGCCATTTCGCTTGAAGAAAAGCCCACCCGTCCCAAGAGTCGCTACGCGGTAACAGGAATCTATTTCTATGATTCGCAGGTGGTTGAAATCGCCGCAAACCTTAAACCTTCCGCACGCGGCGAACTGGAGATTACCGATGTCAACCGGTGGTATCTGGAGCGCGACCAGCTGCGGACCGAGGTGCTGGGACGCGGAATCGCGTGGCTGGACACGGGCACGCACGACTCGCTGCTCGAGGCTTCAAACTTTATTCACACGCTCGAACACCGTCAAGGTTTGAAGGTCGCGTGTCCTGAAGAGATTGCGTACCGCCTAGGGTATATCGACGCGGCACAGTTGAGCGCGCTGGCGGCGTCGATCGGCAAGAGCAGCTATGGCAAGTACCTCTACCAAGTGCTCGAAGAGCCGGTGTATTAGCAATGTCATCTGAGTCTCTGAACGGCATCCTCATCACAGGTTCGAGCGGCCAGGTAGGCGGCGAGTTGGTGCGGGCCTTCACACCGCTCGCACAGCGATTCGGCTCGGTGCATGCTCCGCTGCGCGCGGACCTCAACCTGTCTGATCCAGATTCGATTCGCCGGGCGATACGTACGCTGCGCCCGCGTTGGATCCTGAATCCTGCCGCTTACACCGCCGTCGACCGCGCGGAAAGCGAGCCGGAGCTTGCGTACCAGATCAACGCGGAAGCAGTACGTGTTCTGGGTGAAGAAGCCGCGAGACTCGGCAGTGCGGTCGTACATTTTTCAACCGACTACGTCTTCGACGGAACCTGCGACCGGCCCTACACCGAGCAGGATGCGACAAGTCCGATTAATCTGTACGGAGCTTCGAAACTGGCCGGAGAACAGGCGCTGGCAGACAGCGGCGCAGCCCACATAATCCTGCGCACCTCCTGGGTCTACAGTGCTTCCGGACACAACTTCCTGCGCACGGTCCTCCGTTATGCCCGCGAGCGTAGCCAGATGACGATCGTCAATGATCAGCACGGATCGCCTACCTGGTCGCGCGAGTTGGCTCGCGTCGCCCTGGCAATCGTGCAACGCTGCGAAGCAGGTCGGAGCGCGCACGGGCCTGAGCAAAAGGTTCGCGCATTTGAGGGTGTTTACCACGCCACCTGTGCCGGGGAAACAACGTGGTTCGGATTCGCGCGACAGGCACTCGCTCTGGCTCGCGTGCGCAATCCGAACGCGAATTTTGCCGAACTGGTTCCGGTGAATACCAGCGACTACCCAACTTTAGCGTCGCGGCCAGTAAACAGCCTTCTGAATTCAGAGAAGCTTGAAGCCACCTTTGACATTCGAACCATGCACTGGCAGGCTGCACTGGCGCAGGTGATCGAAGAATTTGAACTGCTAGCCTGAGTCATACCGGCTCGCGCTCCTTGGGCTGCCGCAAACTCATCGTTCCCAGATTGAGGCCCGCAGAACCTGGCAGCCCAGTGCATCCGTTCTAGTATTCTTATGCACGATGAGTGTATTCACCGTTGCATCACCAGAGCAGTCAAACTGCGCCGCCTGCACGATTATTTCGCCGAATTACCTGGCATACGCCAGGACGCTGGCGAAGTCGTACGTCCAGCAACATCCCGGCCAACGATTTTTTGTGCTGATGGTCGCCGATATAACAGACCGGGAACCGTTCCACGCTGAACCCTACGAGTGCGTTCTTCTCGATGAGATTGGTCTTGACGATGTGCGTAGCACAGCGATGCAGTACGACATCCTGGAGTTGAATACGAACGTCAAACCGACGTTTATGAAATATCTTCTAGCGCGCTACTCGCTGAATCAGCTTGTTTATCTTGACCCGGACATCTTCTGTTATCAACCGCTCACTCCGGTCTTCGATGCGCTAAAAGCTTGTGATGCGGTGCTGACACCACATCTCACAACACCCTTGAACGACGACGGGAAGCAGCCCGCTGAGCAGGACATGCTGTACAACGGCACCTATAATCTAGGATTTATTGCAATACGCAACTCCGAGCAGGGGCTAGCCCTGCTGTCATGGTGGGAGCGACGGTGCCTCGACCTTGGCTTTAGCGAAGGTCGGACAGGTTTGTTTGTTGATCAGAAGTGGATGAACCTGGCGCCCGGACTGTTTGAGCACATTGCGATTTTGCGGCATCCTGGATGCAACATGGCGTATTGGAATCTGAATGACCGCACGTTATCTGGTCCGGTAGATGCGCCGACGGTCAATCACTCAGTTCCCCTTTGCTTCTTCCATTTCTCAGGGATCGTCCCGTCTGACACTGCCTCTCTTTCTCAAAATACAAATCGATTCACCCTGACGACTCGACCCGATCTTGCTGGCGTGTTTGGGGAGTATAAGAAAGCCGTTTTGAACAACAAGAATGACCTGCTGGCGTCCGTCCCATACGGGTTTGACCACTTTTCGGACGGCACTGCCGTCACACGTCTGGCGCGCCGCATCTATGCGCAACGGCGTACGCAGTTCGGTGCAGCCGATCCGTTTTCTGCTCACGGACTTTTCTTGAAGTTTTGCCGGCGCGAGAAGCTGGTCGCCGGCAAGATCTCTCCGCCGAAGTCGACGTGGAAGCAATTCTCCCCTGAAGATCGGCGTGTCCTGCTGTTACACAGACTGCTGCGGCGCACCCTTAGATTGCTGGGTCCAAATCGTTACGAGTTGCTGATGCGTTATTTGGCTCACATTGCGGTCCTTCGTAACCAAAGTGTGCTTTTTTCAGATCTTCGCGAGAAGTAGCTAGCAAGGGACAGGCTCTGTATGCCGCGAACGCTCATCATCAAATTCGGCGCAATTGGAGATGTCGTGATGGCAATCCCGGCAGTGCGGCAGCTGCACGAAACGGGCCACACGGTGGATTGGGTTTGTGGGCCTGTGGTGCTGCCGCTGCTTCAGCTTTACCCCTGGATCAATCCGATCCTGGCGGATGATCGCGCCATCCTCAAGGGCTCTACCACCGAACGGATGAGAGCCATAGCAGCGCTTTGGCGAACGTTGGCGGGACAGCACTATGATGTCGCGGCTACGTTGTATTTTGACGTCCGCTACCGTTTGCTTGCACTGCCCGTGCGGGCGCGGCGCAAGCTGATGCTCTCGCACACCGAACGCAGTCTGCGCCTGCTGCCTGGGCGGCATCACACGGACGAATACGCCCGGATGCTGCTCGGCAGGCCGGACGAAGTTAATCCTACGCAGCTTGCGCCAGTTGAGCCTGCGCAAGATTTACTGCCGTCCACGCCGCTGCCGCGCAGCCTGCGAACGCGCGTGATGCTTGCCCCTGCCGGCGCGCGTAATCTGATGAGCGACGATGCGCTGCGCCGCTGGCCCGCTGAGCACTATGTTGCCCTCGCCCAGAGCTTGCTGAGGCGCGGGATTGAGGTCGTTCTCATCGGCGGCCCTGAGGATACCTGGGTGCAGCCTTTGTTCGCATCCATTGATCCAGTGGCTTGTATCGATCTCATCGGCAAGCTGTCTCTGCCGGAAACGCTGGCTCTACTGGACAAGGCCGACCTGCTCGTAACCCATGACACAGGTCCATTGCACCTGGCCGGAATTACGCGCGTAAGCGTCCTTGGATTGTTTGGCCCAACCGACCCGCGCGGACGTCTGCCGCAGCGCGCTGGAACCGCGGCAATTTGGGGCGGTGAAGGCTTTGCCTGCCGCCCGTGTTACGACGGCCGCAGCTTCGCGCCGTGTCCGGCGAACGAGTGCCTGGGCCGCGTCTCACCCGCCTTGGTGCTGGCCGAAGCTATAAAGATGCTCGATGAGCGCGCCCAAGGCTTCCTTGCGCCACCGCGAATCGTCACGCCCCAGAGTACCGTCGCGCCACACACGTTCACGCTGCCGGGAGCGGCGATTCTGAACAGCACCGGACGTCCCAAATGAAAGCACGCGCGCTGTTTCTGGACCGCGACGGTGTGATCAACCACGAGGTTGGCTACCTGCATCGCTTCGAAGAAGTGCGTTTTGTAGAAGGCATTTTCTCGTTATGCCGCGCGGCGCGTTCGCTTGGATACAAGCTGGTCGTCGTGACGAATCAATCCGGCATCGCGCGCGGCTTTTACAGCACGGAACAGTTCGAGCAGCTGATGAGTTGGTTCCGCGTTCAGTTCGAGCGTGAGCAGGCACCGCTCGACGCCGTCTATCACTGTCCGTTTCATCCAGACCACGGGGTGGGCGAGTTCCGCCGCGAACACGAAGACCGCAAGCCTGGTCCAGGCATGCTGCTGCGCGCCGCACGCCATCTTGACCTTGATCTTGAACGATCCATCCTGATCGGTGATCGCTGTTCGGACATCGCCGCAGCGAATGCAGCGGGTCTGCGGCAGGCCTTTCTCCTGGCGGGAACGGAGGCGGGAACGGAGACGACCACGTGTCCCGGTGATTACCAGTTGATCGACTCGCTGGCCCAGGCGCTTCGTTGGATTAAAGCTGCGGGATAAACGGGCGTAGAGTACCTGGAAACAGTAAGAACAAACGCAGATTCCCTTTCGGGAATGACAACCAAATCGCGGAAGACACTTTCTACACCTGGTCAAGCAGAGAATGCCGCGTCAACGACCGGCAGTGGCTGCTCCACCACGAGTTGATCGAAGCGGGGCCGGAATTCGGCGACTGCCTCGGGCCGCACACGCTGCATTGCGCCCAGGGTCTCCACCAGCAGCAGACGTACCGGAACGTTGGTCGGCTGCGCAAGGCAGAGTTCGAGTTCGGCTTCCAGAATCTCGCGTTCGCCGCTGAGAAATTGTGCGGGAACGCCGTCCATCGTGGCGCAGCGCACCGCCATCAGCTGCTCCAGACGCATAAGATAGCTGCTGAGCTCGGATGCCTCTGGGAGTTGGTAGGCCTCCGGCGTCTGCGCTGAGCCCATCGACGCGAGCAGATCGACCACCTCGTCGGCGAGTTGCACGACTGCCTGCTCCGGCTTGCCAGCCGGAAATTCGACCGAAAGTTCGCCAATCCGGGCACCCGTATCGGTGCGGAGAAACGCAAGTTCAGCGGTCCAGGGATCCACCTCGCCGTCTATGTGCACGGACACGACGTAATCGCTGGACGAAGCCGGATCCGAGACCGCCTGGACAGCAGTTTCCTCCGGCCAGCGCGCTCCGCTGACCACAAAACCGCTGGTGGGCCCAACCGCCCAGGGAAGCATGGCACGGCCTTCCGCCGCGGTTCGCATTTCGACCTGCTCGGCAAGAAAAAGCGGCAGTGCACGGGTCAGGCGGCCGAGCGCATCCGCCAGCTCAGGTGCCTGCTGCTCTGGCGATTCCGCCGTTCCACCCAGGAAGGTGACCGACGCAACGGGCGGTGCGATAGCAAAAATTCTGCGGCCGGGCGAGTTGGGCGGAAGCCAGACCGGCCCGTCCACGCGCAACATCCCCACCTGAATCTGCTGCGGCTGCGCAATCTGTTGCTGGCTCGCTGTAGAGCCAGGGCGACGGCGCGCTATTTCAGATTCCCAGAAGCCCAGCGGACCCTGCCAGTCCGGCCGATTCTGTGCCTGGAGCGCACTCCGGATGGCCTCTGCGGCTGTGTAGTCTCCGGAGTCCACCAGCGCCTTGATGAGGTTGTTGCCCACCGGCAGACCATGCACCTCCGGCACGAAGTTGGGCAGGGTAAACTCAATCAGTTCGCGCAGGTGCCCACCTTCGCCAAGGTCGCCGCTCATCTGCATTAAAAAGTCCGGCGGAACCGGGCTTGGCGCACGTGTTAGCGCTTCTGCATACAACTGCTTTGCACGATCGAGGGTGCCAGCAACCAGTTCCATGCGCGCGAGCCAGAGCTGGGGCCGCCAACTGGTCGGCATGGCTGCGATGCGCTCAAGGGCTGTGCGTGCAGCCTGCTGTCCGGCCTGCTCGCCGGCTTCGGCGACCGCCTTTTGCTGCGCGTCGGCAGCGTACCAGCCCAGACCGTTTTCAAGGTTCGGCTCGATTTCGAGCGCTGACCACAAGGTCGCATCCGCGCGTTCACGATGGCCCTGATCGGCATATACCTTCGCCAGATTCAGCAGCACTGACCCATCCGCAGGATGATTTTCCCCGTATCCGGTGAGCACCCCTTCAGCCTCGTCCAGACGCCCGGCCTGGGTCAGCACAATGCCCCACATGCAAGCTCCGCGCGCGGGCAAAGGATCCGTTTCGTATAGACGCTGGGCCGCGTCTTCCATTTCCGTGAAAAAGCCTTCGTTGAGGGAGTTGACCAGAATCATGTACAGCTGATCCGGAGAATTCCACGCCTCTTTGACCATGCCGGGTAGAACGTTTTGCTGCCATTCCTCGCGTGGCACGATCACCTCGCGACCCTGCTGGTCGAACGCTCGGATTCCATCGGCAGGCTGCTGGGCCACAGGCTGCGGCTGTCCGGCGGCTTCGGCCTGGTTGGTGTTGCCGGGAAACGCGATGACGTTACTATCCTTCTGCTCTGCCATGAGGCTCAAGTCCAATCCTTGGGGAGAAATCTGTTGCGGTTGTTAGGTCAGCGGCTAGGCTTGCGTGAGGTCTGCTCTTCAACAGCGAGCCCGACGCGCAGCATGGTCGCCTCGTCGAAGTGCTTGGCCATGATCTGAACGCCTATTGGAAGGCCTTCCCTGGTATCGCCGCAGGGTACGCTCATGGCGCAGATGCCCGCAAGGCTTGCCGCAACGGAGTAGATGTCGGCGAGGTACATACTGACGGGATCGTCCACTTTTTCGCCCAGACGGAAAGCTGGAGTCGGAGTTACCGGGCCAATAATCACATCGCACTGTGCGAACGCCTGAAGAAAATCGCGCGTCAGCAAAGCGCGCACCTGCTGAGCCTTGCGATAGTATGCGTCGTAATATCCGGACGAAAGGGCATAGGTGCCCAGCAGGATGCGGCGCTTGACCTCGGGTCCGAAACCTTCTTCGCGCGACTTGCGGAACATGGCTGAAAGCGTCTTCGCCTCAGGTGAGCGCAGACCAAAGCGCACACCATCGAAGCGCGCAAGGTTTGCCGAAGCCTCGGCCGGGGCGAGCACATAGTAGGTCGGGATCGCGTACCGCGTATGCGGCAGACTCAGCTTGACCAGCACACAGCCGCGCGCCCGAAGACCGTCGAGCACACGTTCGATGGCGGCACGGATCTCGGGGTCGAGCCCTTCGCCGAAATACTCTTCCGAAACGCCAATCCGGAGACCTGCGACCGGACGAGCGAGGGCCGCAGGGTAATCATCGACCGGACGATCCGAGGTGGTGGCATCGAGCGGATCCTTGCCCGCCAGGACACCGAGCATGGTAGCGGCATCACGCACATTCGCGGTCAGCGGACCGACGCGATCGAGCGATGAGGCGAAGGCGATCAGACCGTATCGACTAACGCGTCCGTAGGTCGGCAGAACACCCACCACACCACAAAAGGCAGCCGGCTGGCGGATGGAGCCTCCCGTATCTGTTCCCAGGCTGGCCGCGCAGAATCCCGCGGCGACTGCGGCTGCGGAGCCTCCGCTCGATCCGCCCGGGACACGATCGAGCGCACGTGGATTGCGCACGGGCCCGTAAGCCGAATTCTCATTCGAGCTGCCCATGGCAAATTCGTCGCAATTCAGTTTGCCCAGCAGAACCGCGCCCGCAGCCTCCAGCTTTGTGACGGCGGTGGCGTCGTACGGCGGTTGGTATCCGGCTAGAATTTTCGATCCCGCCGTGGCGGGCGCACCGGTCATTGCGAGGACATCCTTGATCCCGACAGGCACACCTGCGAGCAGACCGGCGCTGATGCCGCGTCGGGCGAGATCGTCCACCCGCTCAGCCTGCGCCATGGCACGTTCGCGGCTCAGGGCGAGGAAGCTGTTGATTCCCTGCCCGCCCTTAGCGTCGACGCGATCTTGCTCGGCGATCAGCCGATAATGCCTCTCGGCGACCACAGTAGCTGACTCCTGCGCAACCGCCGCACGCGCAGCTTCCAATGAAACCATAGCCAAATCCAGACTCCCTAAACCTGTTCGTGCCGGGTTAAGCTACCGCTCGATGACCTTGGGAACTTTGAAGAACCGGCCATCCGTCTCCGGCGCCGCTTCCATGACACGTCTGCGGTTAAGCGAAGGAGCTATTACATCCGCGCGGAGATCATGTCCATACCCGTCAAAATCTGCTCCCAGAACATCACCCACCTGGGCCATGGGTTCAACCGCGCTGGTGTCGAGCTCTGCAAGCTGGGCGAAGTGACCGAGAATTGCGTTCAGGTCGCGCTGCATGCGTGCCTCTTCCTCAGGCTTCAACTCCAGACTGGCAAGGTCGGCTACGCGCCGCACCTCTGCTATCGAAACCGCCTCGCTCACCTGTGAAGTCCTCGCAGGCTCAAGTGTATCGCGGTCACCTTCAGACCGGCGATGCGTCCCAGTTCGCACGCCAACATAGTCTGCATGGACGCAAACTGCTCCAGCCATCGCGCATCCTCCACCTCGATTTTAACGATGGCACCCGCGAAACCGATCACGTGTCCACGGCCCGCCAGTGCGCTGCCGCAGGCGACGGTCCACGCTGCGCCCAGGCGGTCTTCATCGCACAGACCTTCCAGACTGCGTCCCAGCGAATGCTTTAAGACATCGCGCATTTTTTCCATCGCGATTACAGGTTAGTCCATCCAGCCCGGTCACTCTGCCGTGTGAGCAAACCAGCAGATGCAGCCGCGTCTGGGACATGCTCCAGCACAAAGTCTCGGATAGCGTTTAGGAAAACGGGTGTAGAAAACTGCTGCGCCCAAAGCTGGATGCGCTCCGGGCTGAACTCTGCCTCAACAGCTTCAAACTGGAGAATGCCCTCCATCGCGGATTCGACCGTCTGCTCCGCAAAGTAAATTCCGGTTTCTCCGTTGCGTACGGTTTCAAGCGACCCACCCGCACCGAAGCAGATCACTGGACGCCCGCACGCCTGCGCCTCCACGGGCACCATCCCGAAATCCTCGTCGGCGGCAAACAGCAACGCTCTGCATTGCGCGTACTCCTGCCAGAGACCATCATCGTCGAGTTGTCCGAGGAACTGAACGTTGCTGGACGCAATCTTTCTTAGCCTGTCTTCTTCAGGCCCGGTCCCTGCGATACGCAAGGTGCGACCCAAACGCTCGCAAGCCTCCATCAGCAAGGATGTATGTTTGTACGGAACAAGTCGTCCTGCACACAGATAATGCTTGCCCAGCTCAGCGACCCTGCGCGCGAGGGAAAGGTCTATCGGGGGATAGATGACTTTGCTTGTGCGTCCATAAATCCGCTGAATCCGTTCAGCCACATAGTTCGAGTTTGCAAGGAAGTAGGTCACCCTCGCTGCGGCCTGCTTATCCCAGCGGCGCAGCCTGCCCGCCGAGAGATTGAAAGCGGCGCGTACCAGCCCATTCATCTGAGTCCGGTATGTGTCGAACCCATCGTACAGGTACCGCATGGGAGAGTGACAGTAACAAATCTGAATGGCCCCAGGGCGCAGTCGCACACCTTTCACGGGCCCGCTGTCTGAAGAAATCACCAGGTCGAATGCTCGAAGATCCAGGCTCTCCGTGGCCGCCGCATACAACGGCATCATATGGCGATGATGACGTGCAGCCCCCGGCACCTTTTGCAGGAATGAAGTGTGGAAGGTTCGTTCGCGCAAACTTTCCGGAATACCTTCCGGGAGTGTGAGCAAGGTGAAGATTTCAGCGTCAGGAAACAAAGAGGCCAGGCACTCGGCAACCCGCTCTCCGCCACCGCGCGTCACGAACCAATGATGAACGACCGCGACACGCAAGAGCTTAGAACGCTCCGTCGCTATTTACCACTGAACGCAAAGTCTGGACCAGAATGGCCAAATCGCGGCTCAGGCTCCATTGGCGCACGTAGTTGCAATCCAGCTGCACGCGGGCGTCATAGCTCAAGGTGCTGCGCCCGGAGACTTGCCACAGGCCAGTCACACCCGGCTTGACCCGGCAGTAGCAATCGAAGTAAGTGCCGTACTTTTGCACCTCGGCCGCCACAATAGGCCTGGGGCCGACCAGGCTCATGCGCCCGCTCAGGACGTTCCAGACCTGCGGCAACTCATCCAAGCTGGAGCGACGCAGAAACCTGCCCACGGGCGTGATGCGCGGATCAAGCCGCAGTTTGTGGGATTTATTCCATTCCGCCCGCGCCTCCGGGTGTTGGCTCAGATACTGCTCCAGTACCTCTGCGGAATTGACACACATGGTACGGAACTTCCACATCGAGAAGAATGCCCCGCCCCGACAGATGCGCCGATGCGAGAAGAATACGGGCCCAGGCGAAGAGAATCGAACCAGCAGCGCCACTATCAACAACGCCGGCAGCAGGATGGGAGTTGCCAGGACAATCAGCAGGATGTCGATCACCCGCTTCCAAAACCGGTAGCGCAAATAGGTTGAAGGCGTTCGCCGGCGTTCAGCCCGAAGAGAGCGGCCAACTGGCCTGGCTGTGAACGGCAGGTCGAAGATGTCCGCAGAAGAGATTGCCTCCAAACGTTCACTCTCAGCGACTGGCGAATCTTCGATCATTCTGGCCTCATTTGCGAAAAACGGAAGCGTACTTGCAACTTTTTTCGAGCAGAAAGCTTCTAAGCTTTCCTCGTTCCTGTGCCATCCTAACCTAAGTTACTTTGGATTAGGATACTACGATGCGAATTGTAGAGTCTGGAATCCCTGAGGTTAAGCTGGTCGTCCCGAAACGGTACAGCGATGAGCGCGGCTGGTTTGCCGAAGTGTTCAATAGCTCCACTTTCGCTTCTATCGGCCTGCCTTCCACGTTCGTTCAGGATAATCAATCCTTTTCTTCGCACGGAGTCCTGCGCGGGCTGCACTACCAGCTTGCCAGACCCCAGGGCAAGTTGGTAAGGGTACTTTCGGGTCACATCTGGGACGTGGCCGTCGACCTGCGCCGGAACTCCCCCACCTTCGGCAAGCACGCCGGGTTTCATCTTCGTCCTTTGACGGAAGCAGGCGACCTGGAGATGCTCTGGATCCCGGAGGGGTTCGCCCATGGGTTTCTCGTGCTCTCACAGTCGGCTGAGGTGCTCTACAAGACGACCGACTTATATCATCCCGCTGGAGAGCGCTGCATCCGATGGGATGATTCTATGCTTGCAATCGACTGGCCGCTCGAAGGCACTGCTCCCGTCGTCAGCGCGAAGGACGCGCAGGGCAGCAGCTTCGAGTCTGCCGAATTGCCATGAACCGCTTCAGGTGGGTTTAGAACCGTCCAGCCATCTCCGGGAAGCGATAGCTGATCACGCCCAGCGCGAACAGCAGCAGCACAAATCGAACCATCGTCCTGCTGCTCGGCTGATCGGCATAGCCGCCGCGCCACAGCCGCCACGCCATCCCGATTGCAACGAACAGGAACACCCACTCGCGCAGCATTCCAAAAAAGATCAGCGCGGTGGCCAGCACCAGCCAGCGCTGTGTGCGATCCAGCGCGTAGGTGGCCTGGGCACCATCGAGCCCCAACACCGGCACGAGGTTAAGAACGTTGAGCCAGGCGGCAACGTGGGCCAGAGCACTGAATAACGGCGAGTGCCAGACCAGCGCCAGCGCACCGCAAACTCCGGCCACCAGAAGCCCGAAGAACGGCCCGGCAAGAGCGATTTTGGCAAGGCTGTCTAGCGAAATTCCCATCGAGTACCAGCGAACATAAGCGCCCAGGCCGGGCAGAAATACAGGCATGTCCACCTTAAGTCCCTGCCTTCGCGCGGCCCAGTAGTGACCCATCTCGTGGATCAGAATGGCAAGCGTGAACCCCAATCCAAACTTCCAGCCAAACAGGGCCCAATAAATGGCAAAGAAGCCTAGAAAGCTGAGCAGGAACTTTAGCTTGAACAGGAAGAACAATGCGGTCTTGATCTTCGCCAGAAAGAAGAACAACGGCGCCAACGGCCCGAGGCGTCGCGTCCACTTTGCTTTGCTCTGCTCCTTCGCCTCCATGCGTGCGTCGATCGAGCGTATCTTCTGGCCAACTTCTTCCGCCTGTGTGGTGTTTGTCGGCAGCCAAGACAGAGCGCTACGCCAGGTTTCGCGCGCCTGTTGCCACTGCTGCGCGTTCTCCTGTTCGGTGGCCAGGATCGCGATATCGCGCAGGTGGCCGGCGTAGACGATAACATTGCAATCCGGACAGGCCAGCGTCCCTTCCGGAAGCCAATGCCCACACTCCCTGCAATTAAAAATAGGGTCAGGCACGCGCGGGGTGGCCGTGTGCAACGCTGAATTATCCGCAGCCAATTCCATCTCTTTAGATTAGACGCAGCTGCTGCTCGACGGCCAGACCATCTGCCACCTTAGCGGATCCCGAACAGTCCCGGACGACGTCCACCGGGCTGTCCAAAACCCGGCGATCCGGCGGCCATCTGCCATGCCGAGCGCAGGCCGATGGCGAGGATCACAGCTCCAAGAATCCCGTTCAGCCCCTGCGACAGCGCAAGGAAAGGACCGAGCACCAGGTACCGCACCACCGCCGGGTTAGCGATCGCGCTGAACGGTAGCCCCGACTGATGTGCGTGCCAGAGCGGCACCAGAATCTCTCCGAAATTAACCGCCAGATACGTAAGCGCAACGGCTCCGATCTGGTATGGTCTGCCGCCAATCCCACCAGAGGCCGTCATCATCGCCTTCGCAATCAGCCAGGCAACGCCTATAGCCACGATGCTGACCATAAAGCCCGTCATTCCGACAAGCGCGTAACCCAGCGCGCCCACCAGCGCCGCGACCGCACCGTACGCCAGGGCGAGCGCAAAGCGCGGCGTGCCCGAAGCTTGCGCACGCATCGGAACACCGGTCGCCCCAACCACCTCGCCTTCGATCACCCGTGGCGTGGCTGAACGTTCCTCATACTCTGCCCGGCTGAAATCCGGAATGCTCATGTTGTCTCCTGCCCAGCAGCGAGGCGCGCTATGCGCGTCATAGATTTTGTCCCGCACTCTCTTTCGCATTGCCCAGCACCACTTTTACGCGCATGGGTTGCTGGCCGCGAAAAACATTCAGGTTTATGGTATCGCCGGCACGGTGCATGTTCAACGCCGCGCTTAGATCCTGCGGGGTCTGGATCTCCTGCCCGTCGATGCCCACGATCAAATCGCCGCCCAGCGTCACCGGCATGTTGCCTTCATACATCTTCTGGCTGCCGCCGCGCAGACCGGCCTTAGCGGCCGCACCACCCGGCAGAACGCGCTCGATCAGGATGCCGTAGTCAGCAGGCAAGCCGATCTCCTCAGCGATGTCAGGTCCAATGGGCAGTGTCACAACGTCCAGCGTAGGCCGCCGCACACTGCCGAACCGTGCGAAATCCTCAAGCACCGCCTTGGCCGTGTTGATCGGAATGGCAAAGCCAATGCCCGCTGACTGATCCGATCCGTTCGAGGCGATGAGCGTTGTGATTCCGATCACCTCGCCACGGGAGTTCAGCAGTGGACCGCCCGAGTTCCCCGGATTGATCGCAGCGTCGGTCTGGATAGCATCTTCAATCTGATTGCCGTTCTGCGTTTGGATCGAGCGAATTGCCGAGATCATGCCCCGCGTCATCGTGCCGCTCAGACCGAAAGGATTGCCGATGGCGTATACGCGCTGGCTAACCTCAAGATTGTTGGATTGCGCAAGCGTTGCCGGGGTCAGGTTGGGAGCTTGAATCAGCAGCAACGCCAGGTCGTGTTGCTTGTCGATCCCGACGACGCTCGCCTTGTACTGGTGCTTGTTAGAGAGGGTGACCTCAACGCGCTGGGCGTTGTCGATAACGTGATTGTTGGTCAGAATGTGTCCCTGCTTGTCGAGGATGAAACCGGAACCCTGGCCCTGCTGCGGCACCGGCTGATTGAAAAAATTGAAGGCCACCGCCGTTGAGGTGATATTGACGACCGAGGGCAGCGCCCGGTGGTAGACCGCGATATTCTGCTGCTCTTCCGCGTCGAATGCGGGCGCGGCCTGCGCTTCATTCAAGGTGAAGGCACCCAGCGGACCGTTGAGCGATGCGAGCTTCATGTCTCCGGTAGCGGGTTGGTCTGCGGAGGGTGTGGTGTTTGCGTGCAGCCAGCCGATCGACCTGCCGCTCGGCGCGCCATGCGTCGTCAGGTAGTAGAAAGCAGCCAGCAAGAACACGACGAGCAATACCGGACGCAGCTTCATATACCTTCCCGTACAAACCATTGCCTGCGGCGCAAGCAATTCCATTGTAAGTGAGCCACGGCTCGGGAGAGCCGGTCTTGAGTTACAGCCGGGACAAGCCCGCCTCGATCGCCGCATTCATCTCTTCCAGCCGCTCGACTCCAATCCCCGCCCATATCTCACGTTCGAGTTGCATCAGCACAGCATCGGCTTTTGCCAGCAGCTTTTCTCCACGTGGGGTCAAACGAGCAGTGACCAAACGTCCGTTGTCCGGGTCCGTTCCGCGCACCACCCAACCCCGCTCCACCGAACGCTTCAACATCGTTTGCAGGCTTTGCGGAGTGACGTAACAGGCCCGTGCCAAGTGTGCCCCGCTGCTGTCCGGTTGCTGCCCCAGCTCATACAGAAAGCGGAGTTGTGCCGTGGTTACGCCGTCGCCACGCAGCTCCTCATCCAGCCGCGCGCGAACGCCGACCAACATGCGTTTCATCAAACCAAGTCCGCGCCGGGCCTGCATTTGCTTGCGAGATGGCTTTTGTGAATCCATATCAGCTTCCTGATATCTTATCAGCAAGCTGATATATGAGTTCAACCCCTGCTATCGAAGTTAAGTGGCATCCCCGGCACAATCCTTGGCTGATTGCCCTGACTGTCACGCTCGCCACCTTCATGGAGGTGTTGGACACATCCATTGCCAACGTCGCGCTGCCTCATATCGGCGGCTCCCTTGGTGCCTCGCAGGAGGAGGCAACCTGGGTGCTCACCAGCTATCTCGTCAGCTCGGCCATCGTGCTGCCCATCTCCGGCTGGCTCTCGGACCGCTTTGGCCGGAAACGGTTTTACATGACCTGCGTGGTCATCTTCACCACGTGCTCTCTGTTGTGCGGATTGGCCCCCACGCTTCCGTTGCTCATTCTCGCGCGCATTCTCCAGGGTGCGGGAGGAGGAGGTCTAGCACCTTCCGAGCAGGCCATTCTTGCTGATACCTTTTCTGAAGCGAAACGCGGCCAGGCCTTCGCGCTCTACGGAATGGCGGTCGTGGTCGCACCGGCAATCGGGCCCACACTGGGCGGCTACATTACTGACAACTTCAACTGGCACTGGATCTTTTTCATCAACGTCCCGATTGGGTTGCTGTCACTCTACCTTTCGAACCGCATGGTCGAAGATCCTCCAAAATTAAAGCAACGCAGCCTCGTGAGTAAAAGGATTGACTTCACCGGACTTGCACTCGTAGCGTCCGGGGTTGGCTGCCTGGAGTTTTTTCTCGATAAAGGACAGGAAAAAGATTGGTTCGGCGATCCCACCATCCGCGGAGTGGCCTTGGCTGCACTCGTTCTGCTGGTGACGTTTGTCTTCTGGGAGTGGAATCACGAAGACCCGATTGTCGACCTTAGGCTGCTGAAAAATCGCAACTTCGGAACCGCCGTCTTCCTGCAACTGGTTCTTGGCATGGTGCTGTTCGGGTCCACTGTTCTCATCCCGCAGTATCTGCAAAGTCTGCTGGGTTATACCGCTGAGCGTGCCGGTATGGTTCTCTCGCCCGCTGGCTTCTTAATGATGGCCGGCATGTTTGTTGCCGGCCGTTCGCTGCGGTGGAAGCTCGATCCACGTCTGACGGTAATGCTGGCGTATTTTGCGACGGCGCTGGGCATCTACAACCTCACCCGGCTCTCACTCGACTCGTCTTTCGGGGCGGTGACGATTTCGCGCATGTTGCAGGTGATCGGCCTCCCGTTCATCTTTATTCCCATCTCAACGTTGAACTACGTCGGCGTACCGCGTTCAAAATCAAACCAGATCTCCTCCCTTTCAAACTTCGCGCGCAATCTTGGCGGCTCTATGGGCACTGCCCTGCTAACGACCTTTCTGGCGCGCACTGTGCAGACGCACCAGCAGCAACTGGCCGCCAACACCGGAGCAGGCTCAATAGCCTACACGCAGTACATCGCACGTGCCGCCAGCGTATTTCGCGTGCAGGGTATGAGCGCAATTCAGGCGACGCAGTACGCGGTGGGCTACGCGTATCAGCAGATGTTGAGGCAGGCTTCCATGCTGGCGTACAAAAACGCGTTCGCGCTCATGTCCGCAATTATTTTTATCCTGATGCCACTACCCTTCCTGATGCGCCTGCCGAAGCGGGCCGAAGCTCCACCATCCGAAGAAGCAATGGGACATTGAGCGCCATTGATACACGGTCAGTAAGTCTGTTTTACAGCGATGAGCCATTACGTCGTCTGCCTGAGCCGGAATGCATTCGCCTTGGCAAATTCTTCTCGCAGTTCAGACGTCTTCAGATTGTCACGCAGATGATTGAGCCGCTGTTCCAGTGCAAAGATGGTTGCAGTAAGCGGCTCGGTATTGGTCATGGCAACATCGCGCCACATACTGTACGGGCTTGCGCCAAGGCGTGTCATCTCGCGCAGCGCACGTCCACCAATCGCTGCGAACTCATCCGCCAGTTCCGGCGCCTGGGCAAACTCGTCGGCCAGCATTGCGGCCATCGCGGTTGAAACCATCTGCGGCAGATGGCTGACCCAGGCACAGATGCGATCGTGCCGAGCAGGCTCAAGATCGAGCGTGCGGCAGCCGAATCGTGCCACCCATTGCCTCCACTCCGTCATGCGTTCGGTCTCGCTAGCAAGCGGAGTGAACAACCACATTGCATTGGCGAATAAGGCTTGGTCCGCAAGGGAAGCGCCGCCCAATTCTTTACCCGCCATAGGATGACCTGGAAGAAAAGCCGCCTGACCCTCGCCATTAAAGGCGGACCTCGCCAGATCGCAGATCGCAAGCTTGGTGCTGCCTGCATCCGTCACCAGTTGCTGCGGCATTAACACCGGGGCTAAGCGTATCAGCCAGTCCATGATGCCGAGCACAGGAACCGCGAGAACGATAAGATCGGACTCGCGGCAAAGCTGCATCGCATCGGCACTGCTTACGCAGCGATCTACCGCACTGCGACGAACTGCCTCCGTAGCCTCAGCAACGCTCGTATCAACACCAATGATGCTGCCCCTGAAGCCGACGCTCCGCAGCGCAAGGCCGATTGAAGAGCCGATCAGCCCTGTTCCTACGATCACAATTCGCTCAATCATCTACGCCACGCTGCGTCCAACGATGGGCGCAATCTGCCGCACCTGACTCATCAACTTCTCCAACTGCTCCGGGTAGAGACTCTGCGCGCCATCGCTCATGGCCTTATCGGGATTCGGATGCATTTCCACGAGCAGACCATCTGCACCTGCCGCCACGCTGGCCAGCGCCATCGGCGCCACGAATTCCCGCTTGCCGACACCGTGCGAAGGATCGCCTAAGACCGGAAGATGAGTCAACTTCTTCAGCACCGGGATGGCAGAGATATCCATGGTGTTGCGTGTGTAGGTTTCAAACGTGCGGATGCCGCGTTCGCACAGCATCAGTTCGTAGTTGCCTCCGCTGAGGATGTACTCGGCACTCAGCAACACTTCTTCGATGGTTGCCGAGATGCCGCGCTTCATCAGCACCGGCTTGCGCACATGTCCAAGCTCACGCAGCAGGTTGAAGTTTTGCATGTTGCGCGCGCCCACCTGGAAGCAATCGATATACGGCAGCATCAGTTCGATCTGCGATATCTCCATCACTTCCGTGATGACCAGCAGCCCGGTTTCATTCGACACTTCCCGCAGCAGCTTCAACCCCTCAAGACCCATGCCCTGGAAGCTATAAGGCGAACTGCGCGGCTTGAACGCGCCTCCGCGCAGGAACTGACAACCCGCTGCCGCAACCTGTTTTGCGCTGGTCAGAATCTGCTCGCGGCTTTCAACCGAGCAAGGTCCAGCCATCATCACAATTTGTTCGCCGCCGACCACAACACCGTTGGCAAACTTGACCTGCGTGCCCTCAGGTCGAAAGCTGCGCCCCGCAAGCTTGTACGGCGAAGAAATCCGATACGCTTCGTAGACTCCCGCGAGTACACCGAACTCGGTGACTTCAAAATGACCCGGAGTGCCCACGCCGGCAAGAATCGTCTGAGTCGCGCCGGTAGTGCGATGAACGTTGAAACCGAGCTCCACCATGCGCTCGATCACGTCGTTAATCTGATCTTCTGTTGCCTCGCCCTGCATCGCCACAATCATCACTGGACTCTCTGCTTTCGTTCTGATTCTGTTTCCGTTTGACTCTAAATTGATTGCGTCCGCTTTAGAGATCGCGGCGTTGAAGCGTACGCATGACGTCCATGATGCGTTCGTAGACGTGCAACAACTCGGCATCGTCCAACGGGCCGGGGTTGATGCGTTTTACATGCGCGAACACTTCCCGTTCCCGCATCGGCTCGTAGACAGGCAGCGTGCTCTGCCGTTTCAACTCGCCAATCGCCTTGGCCGCTTCAGCCCGCTTGCTAATTAGTTCGACCAGTTGCTCGTCCATGGCATCGATTTTTATGCGCCAGTCTTCAATCTCCACCGCGTCCACCTCGTTGTGAAATCACTTGATTGTCGCTCCAGACTTCAGCGTACGCACAAACTCCCCAACTGCCTCGGCCGCATGCTCCGGCCCGGACTTCTCGATCAATGCGACCAACGCACTGCCGACAATCGCAGCATCGGCATAGTCGCAGACCGCTTCTACGTGGCTTGCGTTTGAAACGCCGAAGCCCACTGCAATCGGCAGGTCGGTCAGTTTGTGCAAACGCGCCACCAGCTCCGGTGCGTCGCTGTCGACGGAGTCGCGCGTGCCCGTAATTCCTACCCGCGAGATCGCATACACAAACCCTTGTGAACTTTCGGCGATTGCCTTCAGCCGCGAATCCGGGCTGGTTGGCGCGGCAAGAAAAATGGGTGCGAGCCGATTGGCACGCATCTCTGCGAGATATTCCTGCGCCTCTTCGACGATCATGTCCGTCAGCAGAACACCATCGGCCCCAGCTTCTGCGGCAGCCTTGCAGAAAGCTTTCAACCCCATACGGACAACGGGGTTGAGGTAGCTGAAGATCACCAACCCGCATGCCGGGCGCGCTGCACGCAACTCTTTCGCCAACGCCAGAACATCTGAGAGTCGAACACCCCGAGCAACTGCACGCTCACTGGCGCGCTGAATGACCGGACCATCTGCAAGCGGATCAGAAAAAGGTACGCCCAGCTCCAGCACGTCCGCGCCGTTGTCCAGCGCGGCCAGCGCGATCGCTTTGGTGGTGGCAAGATCAGGATCGCCCACCGTCAGATACGCGACCAGGCCAGGCTTCTGCTTGAACGAGATTGGCACTAGACCGTCACCTTCCGCGCCGCTGCGCCCTTGAGGTCGAGCTCGCGCGCCATGATGGCAATATCTTTGTCCCCGCGCCCTGAAAGGTTGATCATGACAATCTCGTCCTGGCGCATCGTTGGAGCAATACGCATCGCTTCAGCCACCGCATGGGCGCTTTCGAGCGCCGGAATAATTCCTTCCAGCCGCGATAACGCAACTGTAGCCGCAAGCGCGCTCGCGTCCGAACAGGAGACGTATTCGGCGCGGCCTGAGTCATGCAGCATCGCGTGCTCCGGGCCGACGCTGGCATAGTCCAGACCTGCGCTCACGGAGTGAGTCGAGCTCACCTGGCCAGCATCGTTCTGCAGCACGTACGAGTAGGTTCCCTGTAGAACGCCCGGCAAACCTCCGCCGACCTTCTGGAAGCGCGCCGCATGTTCTCCCAGCGCGGACCCGCGACCGCCGGCCTCAACCCCAATCAGCCGCACCTGCTTGTCCTCAAGAAACTCGTAAAAGGCACCGATTGCATTCGAGCCACCGCCCACGCACGCAACAATCGCATCCGGCAGACGGCCTTCGAGCTCCAGCATCTGCGCGCGCGCTTCCTTCGAAATGACGCGGTGAAAATTGCGTACCATGGTCGGGTACGGATGCGCACCCAGCGCGGAGCCGAGGATGTAATAAGTCGTCCGCACATTCGTGACCCAGTCGCGCATGGCCTCGTTGATGGCATCCTTCAGGGTCGCCGATCCGGCCTCCACACCGCGCACTTCGGCACCCAGCAGGCGCATCCGGTAGACGTTCAGCTCCTGGCGTCGCATATCTTCCTCGCCCATGTAGATGACACATTCCAGCCCAAGCAGAGCGCAGACGGTCGCGGTCGCAACGCCGTGCTGGCCCGCGCCGGTCTCGGCGATGATGCGCTGCTTGCCCATGCGCCGGGCCAGCAGACCTTGGCCCAGCGCGTTGTTAATCTTGTGTGCGCCGGTATGCAGAAGATCTTCACGCTTCAAATAAATCTTCGCGCCACCGCACTTCTCAGTCAGTCGTTTGGCGAAATAGAGCGGCGTGGGACGTCCGCAATAATGATGCAGCAGATCATCCAGTTCGATGTGGAACGCAGCATCTGCTTCGGCCCGCTCATAAGCCTCTTCCAGCTCTTCAAGCGCGGCCATCAATGTCTCCGGCACATACCTGCCGCCGTACGCACCGAACCGCCCTTTGACCGCAACCGCCGGATCTACCATCGTCGTCGCCACGTTGTTCTCCTGAAAAATAAAAAGCCGCTTCCCATTCAAAGGGTAGCGGCTCATCTGGTCTGTTTCGATCGTTCGTCGAGTGTTGCGTAAACCTGAACTCGAAGAGTCTCTACTCCGCCGATGCCGCCCATAAACGCGGATAGCCGCGCCAGTAGCGGTAGGTAAACGTCGGGCTGAAGTAGGCTGCCATGCTGGTTTACTTTACACGCGGCTGATAGGCCACCGCAAGCATTCACTCTGCCGGTTTGTCCACCTGGCTTTGATAGACCTCTTCCACTCGCGCAACCGTATCGATTTCATCGAGCGGTTTATCCCTCCGAATGTGGAGAATGCGGGGGAAGCGCAGAGCAAAGCCGCTGGCGTGGCGGTCCGAACGCATGATGTTGTTGAACGCAACTTCAAGCACAATCAACGGCTCCACGGTGCGGAAGTGGCCGTTGTCCTCAAGCGTGTGGGCCTTCAGAAACTCGGTCAGTTCAGCAATTTCCGCATCCGTGACGCCCGAGTAGGCCTTGCCGACATTCTTCAATTCGCCGTTTTCGTCGCGCACGGCAAACGTGTAGTCGGAAAGAAATCCGGCCTTGCGCCCGTTGCCCCATTCAGCGCCTGTGATCACCACATCCAGGGTCGCAAGCTGACGCTTCAGCTTGACCCAAGCAAGGCCGCGCCGTCCAGGCTGGTAGATGGAATCGGCCGCCTTGAGCATGACCCCTTCGTTGGCGCGGGCACGCGCGTCAGCATACGCGCGATCAATCTGCGCAGCGTTCTCGACCAGCCGGGCAGGCGAAATCATTAGACGTGGCAGAAGCTGCTGCGGCTTTCCGGCATCAGCAAACATCACCGCCTGAGGCGCTTTGTTTTGTTCCGCCGCTTCGCTCAGCACCAGCGGCGCACGCACCGTGTCGACCAAACGCTCCATCTCTGCTTCCAGACGCATGCGGCGCGTATGCAGAGGCTGATCGAGAAGCAGCGCACCACCTGCGAACATCAGGTCGAATGCCATAAAGATAACCGGCACCTGCTGGCGCATGGCGTTGTCCACACGTTTACGTCCGATGCGCTGGCCCAGCACCGCAAACGGAAGAGCCTGTCCTGACGCGAAGTCCCACCCGAGAATTTCTCCGTCGAAGATAAGACCTTCACCGTCGCCGGTTGCGACCCCGGAGAATGCTTCTACCAACTCCGGAAAGCTTTCTGTAATGTCCTCTCGATTGCGGGAGTAGATGGCCACGCGGCCTGGTTCTGATCGTGCGCCGCAGTGGATCTGTGCGCGCATGCCATCGAACTTGTCTTCGAGAAACGCCTGCACGGTGGTCTCCGGCGTGGCCTCAGACGAGCTCTCCGCAAGAGCCTCGGAGGGCTGCTCCTCCGCGGGAAGCATGGCCGCTTCAGCATCGTTGTGCAGGGCCGCTTCAAGCGCAGCCTCTTGATTCCTGGCCTTGTTCTTCCTACGTCCGGTCTCTCTCGCGGCTGGCGGTTTGACCGGTTGCGGAGTGAAGCGTTCAATCGCCTCCTCCGGAGTGTCCACCGGGCTCGCCAGCATAAAACCGAGCGGATGAAACAGACGCATGCGCGCCTCGGCCAGCGTGCCGGCGAACGCACGCGCGGCCGCATCGCCCAGATCGGCCTCAAGCATCACCGCATGCCGGACTGAACTCACGTCGGCACCTGACGCTGACGCAATCGCCTCCTCGACCAACGATTGCTTCACGCCGATGCGCATGTCGCCCAGCATCAGCTTGAGCAGGTATTTTGCCTCAACCGGGGACGCGCGGCGCAGCAGACCCTCCACCAGCGCAAAGCGAATGGCGGTCGTCTTCGCAGACGCCATCGCGGCAAATGCATCCGCCACGTCGCCCAGGCTCAGACCTCCGCTGCCAACGTGTCCTCGTTCGGCAAGAATATCTTCTGTCCCGGCGCCAAGATCGCCATGGCGCCGGTACGCAACTCCGAGTTGCGCGTCGTTGGCCCCGCTCACCGTACGCACAGCCCGCGTCAACAGGGCGCCACCGGCATTCAGCTTGCGCGCGTCCGACTCTGCAAACGGCAACCCGGCGAGATACTGGCAAAATAACGCAACGTCGCCCGCACCAGCCTGTTCCACATTCGCAATCGCGGCGGCAATCGCGGCGCGTTTCTGCAACCGGCTCGCCGTCGCCGCCATCTCATCCGCCAGCTCGGCGAGGAACTTGAACTCCGCCATCAAAGCCTCCCTATCGAAAGATGCATTCCGCACCTGTTGCGGCGGGAGTACCATCTAAACAGTGTGGATGAGATGAGCACCCGCTTCCGAACCCGCCCGGCGACCTCCGCCCCCGTGACACCCCGTCACGTGTTTGCCTAGCTGCGCCTACGCTCACCTCTCTACACCTGTCCCCCTACATCCTGATCTCTAGCTCCAAAGGAGCATCCATGTTCGACCGCTTAGCCCAGATGGACGCACGCTACGACGCGCTCTCGCGTGAGATGTCCGACCCAACGCTGGTCAGTGACCAGAAGAAATATCAGAGCATTGCCAAGGAACACCGCGACATGGAGGCGGTGGTCGAGAAGTACCGCCAATGGCGCAAGGTGAGCGACGGCATCGCCGAGGCCAAGGCAATGCTGGCCGACGCCGACTTCAAAGAGATGGCCCAGGACGAGCTTGCCACCCTTGAACCTCAGCTTGCGCCGCTCGAAGAAGAGCTGAAGGTCATGCTGCTTCCGCGTGATCCGAAAGACGATAAAAATATCGTCATCGAATTGCGTGCGGGCACTGGCGGTGACGAAGCAGCGCTGTTCGTCGCCGAAATGTTTCGTCTCTACCTGCGCTTCGCCGAGCAGCACCGCTGGCGCGTACAGGTACTCTCCGAATCTGAGACCGGCATCGGCAACGGCCTGAAGGAAGTCACGGCCATCTTCGAAGGCGACAAAGTCTACTCGCAGATGAAGTATGAGTCTGGCGTGCACCGCGTACAGCGTGTGCCCGCGACCGAGACCCAGGGCCGCGTTCACACCTCTGCCATCACCGTCGCGGTGCTGCCGGAGGCGGAAGAAGTGGACATCAAAATCGAAGCCAAGGACCTGCGCATCGACACCTTCTGCTCCTCCGGGCCGGGCGGGCAGTCAGTCAACACCACCTACTCGGCTGTTCGCATCACACATCTCCCCACCAGCACCGTCGTCAGCTGTCAGGACGAGAAATCGCAGATTAAAAATCGCGAGAAGGCCATGCGTGTGCTGCGCTCGCGCCTGTATGAAGCCGCCGAAGAGGCACGTCACCAGGAAGAAGCAAAGGCGCGCAAGCAGCAGGTTGGCACGGGGGATAGGTCGGAAAAGATCCGCACCTACAATTTTCCGCAGAACCGCCTGACCGACCACCGCATCGGCCTGACCAACCACAACCTGAACATGGTGATGGAAGGCCAGCTGCAACCCACCGTAGACGCACTGATCGCGCACGATATTGCCGAGAAGATGAAGGGCGAAACGGTCTCTGCCTGATCCGCCATGCTCAGCTATCGCGAAGCTCTGACGCGCGCCACCGACCAGCTCTCCGCACATCCTGATCTGCGTCCAACGGCACTTGCGGACGCGGCCACGCTGCTGATGCATAGCCTCGACGTGGATCGTCCCACGCTGATCGCACATCCCGAACGTCTGCTAGATCGCGAGCAGCAGGCAGAGTATCAGCGCCTGATTGAGCGCCGTCTGCGCTTTGAGCCAATCCAGTACATCTCCGGCACTCAGGACTTTTATGGGCTCGCTCTCCAGGTCTCGCCCGCCGTGTTGATTCCCAGGCCCGAGACCGAACTGCTGGTCGAGTCCGCGCTTGCGCATCTGTCCCATGACCGGGCCCTGCGCATTGTCGATGTCGGCACAGGCTCCGGCGCAATCGCTCTCGCCCTGGCCACGCATCTGCCGCAAGCAACAATTACAGCGGTGGATCTTTCGCTCGATGCTCTGGACATCGCGCAATCTAACATCCGCGAACACGGGCTTTCCGACCGCATTCGCATTCTGAAGTCCGACCTGCTCGAGTCCATGGAAAACGAACAACCGTTCGATGCGATCGTTTCGAATCCGCCCTACGTAGCACCCGGAGACGCACCGACGCTGCACCCCCAGGTGCGCGACTTCGAACCGCATGCAGCCCTGTTTGCGGGCGACTCCGGCCTCGACATTTACCGCAGCCTGATCCCGCAAGCCGAGCGCCTGCTCAAGCCCGGAGGCCTGCTCGCATTAGAATTTGGCTTCGGCCAGGCAGACGATCTACGGGCAATGCTCGCTCCGTGGCGAACCCCAACACTGCTAGACGATTTGCAGGGCATTCCACGTGTCGCTCTCGCCTGGCGCGTGTAGATCGTATAGCTGATTGCGTAATGGTGTGCAGCGCTGCGCCTTGGGCGAATACAGGGGTCCTTCACTCCGTTCAGGATGAGGGATCGCAGGAATGGGAAATCGGGTTTACGGCAATGTAGTAAGTGGATGTAGAAACGCTTTCCGTCTTCTGGTGTCATTCCCGAAGGGTATCTGCGTTTGTTCGCGCCCCTTCCAGATCCTCTACACCATCTACAATTCGGCTAAAGCCCCGCGTACCAGTCGTACCCCAGCTTGGTCCAGTAGTCGTCCGGCTTCGTGTCGGTATACGCAATCAGCGCAATGCGCTTGATCTGCTTGTACCCATATTTGATCGGCATGTGCAGGCGCAGCGGCGCACCATGCGCCAGCGAAAGCGGCTTGCCGTGCATCTCTGTCACGAGCAGGCTCTGCGGATGTTCGCACACATCGCGCGTGTAGCCCGCGTAGTAATTGCCTTCGGGGGTCTCCATGTAAACGTACTGCGGCAGCTTGCCCTGTGCATTCTTTGCCGGAGGATAGGCCTGCATGAAATCGGCCAGCCGCACGCCGCCCCAATGCACAATCTGACTCCAACCCTCGATGCATTTGAATTGCGTGACAAGTTCGTGATGCGGCAATCTTTTAACATCATCAAGCGTCAGCAGAAGACCGGGTGTACCGGGCGCAACGGTCGAATCACTCTCACCCGCTTCGTCCTGCCCGCGTTCCGGAGCCTTGCCGCGCACTTTCTTCTGCTCCTCAAAGGCTTTTGCCTGCTCGGGTGAAACCTTCACATTCTCTGTCGGAGCGGCCGGTTGGTCAGCCTTGGAATCGTCGTCATCGTCGTCGTACTGGTACTGCCAACCCATTACGTCGTCAGTATATTGAGCAAATCTATGCGGCTGGTCGACGCCGACCAGACGCAAGCGCCACGATTCTGCTTTCAGGTCACGCTCCAGGCCAAAGTTGCCGTTCACCCGCAACTCAGACGCATCCTGGACCGGATAGGTGGGTGCCAGGGCATGGTCGTGGAACAAGTCGCGAGAAACTCCAGCGTTGAAGTTGACGGCCTTGCGCAGCGGTGCGCGCAGATCGTTGTCGATGGGAGAATGGCGCAGCCACTCATAGAGGCCGGCCGCACCTGCCGCCGCAACTCCACCAACCAGAAAACTACGCCGTGTACGCCGAGCGGATTCCTGTTTCACTGCCTCATTGGTGTGGTCCGTAAGATCGCTCAAAACTTCCTCCGTTCCGCCTCGAGAGAAGGCTCACCGGCGCGACGGATTTCATAACCGCTCACCATCGACCGGAAGTTGTTCCACCCTGCCAGCGCGACCTGACCAACGTGCAGGACAAAGAAGAGGCAGAAACCAATGGTCAACCAGAAATGCAGCCAACGGGCCATCTCGTATCCGCCCAACGCCGTGGTTAGCCAATGCAACTGGGTGGGCTTGTATATGGCAAGGCCGGTGAGCACAGATCCCGCACCCATCAGGATAATACTGCTGTACGCAAGCCTCTGCGCTCCGTTGTACTTGGTCTGTTCCGGCAGACCCCTGCGCAGATGCAGATCGACCAGCGTCACCTGAACCGCTTCCCGGATCGAGTTACGCCTAGAGCCTGTTATGAACTTTGTGTTTGCAAGTCCTTTGGAATCAGTAAACGATGTTGACAGCTTAGCTCTCAAGGAAACTGCTCGGCCTCAGACGGTGCCTCAGACGCGCTTCGGAGGAAGGATCTACAGCGAAACAGGTCATTTTTCCAGGAAGTTCAGCTCTCGGACGCGGTCAAAGTTCATAACAGGCTCTAGGAGCGATGAACTTCCACTCCTTCGACCAGAGGAGATAGGACACGTAAAGGATCCCGTTGATCGCAAAGACCCACATGAAGAAGAAGTGATAGCCAAGGCCGCGCGTAACGTGGTAAGGCACGTCAAGCGAGCGATAGAACCAGCCAGGAAAGAAGCGGAAAAGCGTCCAGTGGCCGAGCCCAAGCCGATACACCTGATGCGCGTACCTCCCAGGCGGAATGGAATCATTCCAATAGATGTAAAGCCCGCTCCAGATCATCAGGAACAGCACGGGAAAATTGATCCAGTGCATCCAGCGCACGGCCAGCAGATGCTTGCGTTCCAGCACCAGAGCCTCGCCGGCCTCACTCTTTCGTTCCTCGTCGCTCCGCATTGGTGCCACCCTCGCTCCAATCGCGCACGGGATTTGTACCCGTGCCGCTACGGCGCTATTGATGTGACATCCAGGCAACGCAAAGGTGACACTAGATTTTCGCGAAGTCCTGAAGTTCAGGCAGTCTAGCTCCGCGCCACCACCCTGAGGTGCAGATCCCGCAATTGCGTATCGCTCACCGGAGTGGGCGCATCCACCATCAGGTCAATCGCGCGTGCCGTCTTCGGAAACGCAATGACCTCCCGCAAACTCTGCGCACCCGCCAGAATCATGACGATGCGGTCCAGCCCGAGAGCGATTCCACCGTGCGGCGGCGTGCCGTACTCGAGCGCGTCCAGAAAGAAGCCAAACCGCGCCTTCAACTCTTCATCGCTCATGCCGAGCGACCGGAAGATCTCTGTTTGCACATCCTTGCGGTGAATACGAATTGACCCCGAGCCGAGTTCGGTCCCGTTCAGCACAACGTCATAGGCGAGCGCGCGCACTGCGCCCTTATCGGACGTCAGCCGGCCCGACGTGATGTCATCTTCATGCGGTGAGGTGAACGGATGATGCGCCGCCTGCCACACCTGCGCGTCCTCGTCCCACTCGTACATCGGAAAATCGGTAACCCAGCAGAATTTGTAATCCGCCGCTGTGCCGGTGGGCTCGAAAAGGCGATGTTTGTCGGCGTACTTCTTTGCCAGCTCCAGACGAAGACCGCCCACCTTCTTGTAAATCCATTGCGGATCGAAGTTCCACTTGTCAGGGGTGCCCAGCTTGGGCGTGACGACGATGCTGAAATCTTCTGCGGCCATGGGGGAGCCGCGAAAAGCGGTTAGCTCACTAGAGAGTTTTTCGTAAATTACCTCTGAAAGAGGATGAAATTCTTGACTGGACCGAAGACGTGCGATGTCCAGAATGTCTAGACCGGTGTCGCTGAAGACTGATCGTATTTCGCTCATCAGGGTTTTCCGAGCCGTCCCCGAAAGTTCGCCAACTTTGGGAATTGTGAAGCCGAGTACAGGGAGGCCCTGCTCCACCTTCAACTGCTCCCGCAAAGTGCCGGTCAGGACTTCTGACAGATCGACCATCGCCGGCAGACGCATGTCAGGCTTGTCGATGCCGTAGTTGCGAATAGCCTCGTCATAGGTCATGTGAACGAACGGAGGCTCAAGCTTGATCCCAGCCGTTGCGAAGGCTGCACTCAAAAAGCCCTCCACGGTTTTGAAGATCAACTCCTGCCGGGGGAAGGTCATCTCCAGGTCAATCTGGGTAAACTCCGGCTGGCGGTCGGCGCGCAGGTCTTCATCGCGAAAGCAACGCGCAATCTGAAAATATTTATCGAAGCCAGATACCATCAGGATCTGCTTGAAGATCTGCGGCGACTGCGGCAAGGCATAGAACTCACCTGCATGAACGCGGCTGGGAACAAGGTAGTCGCGTGCGCCCTCCGGAGTAGAACGCGTCATAAACGGCGTCTCTATCTCCAGAAATCCGGCGTCGGAAAGGTAGTTCCGAATGGCGCGCGCAACCTCATGGCGCAGTCGGAAGTTCTTCTGCATCTCGGGCCGGCGCAGATCAAGATAGCGGTACTTCAGCCGCACCTCTTCATTCGCAATCGCATCCTCGGCGGGTGAGAAGGGCGGCGTCTTCGCATCGTTCAGCAGAAGCACGCGGGTGGCCAGCAACTCAATCTCCCCGGTCGCCATCTTCGGATTGATAAGAGCCGCCTCACGCCGTCGCACCTTACCCACGGCAGCAATAACGAACTCGGGCCGTGCAATCTCTGCCCGCGTGTGGGCCTCTCCTGACAGCTCCTTGTCGAGCACCACCTGAATGATTCCGGAGCGGTCGCGCAGGTCGAGGAAGATGAGATTGCCGTGGTCGCGCCGGCGATTCACCCAACCCATAACCACCACGTCTTCTCCGTCGTTTGCGGCGCGCAGATCGCCGCACATGTGGGTACGTTCAAGGTTGCCTAAAAAGTCGAGAGTCACAATGTTTTCTATTGTACGAACTTCCCTGGCCGGCGGAGCCCTGGCGCATCCTGCCCCGACCCGTTGCTTGGCATCCAATGGCCCATGAAGTTGACCCAGGCCATCGATTCCGCCGCTGACCAGACCCGCCGTTCGCGCGTGGCAAAGCGGCCCCGAGAACTGCCACAGGAGAGTTCGCCAGAACCTGCAATCGAGATCGTAGCTGACCCAGTAGACAGCGCGAAGCAGGTGGGTCTGCGCTATGTGAACGATGCCAAGCCGGGGATCAAGCGCCTAGGTTCCGCTCCAACGTTTCGCTACGTAGGTTTCGACGGGAAGCCCGTTCGAGACAAGGAAACCCTGCAACGTATCCGTTCACTGGTCATTCCTCCGGCGTGGGTCGACGTGTGGATCTGTCCGGTCGAGAACGGCCACCTGCAGGCAACCGGACGCGACGCGCGCGGACGCAAGCAGAGCCGCTATCACCCGCGCTGGCGCGAGGTCCGCGACGAAACCAAGTACACCCGCATGATTGCGTTCGGCTCCGTTCTGCCTGCCCTGCGCACGCGCATCGAGCACGATCTTCTGCTTCCTGGGCTCCCCCGCGAGAAAGTGCTTGCCGCCCTGGTGCGGTTGATGGAGACAACCTTCATCCGCGTGGGCAATACCGAATACGCCCGCACCAATCACAGCTACGGTTTGACAACAATGCGCAACAAGCACGCAGAGGTAAAAGGCGCGACCGTAACGTTCGACTTCGCAGGAAAAAGCGGCGTGCACCACACCATCGATGTTGAAAATCGCCGCCTGGCGAAAATTGTAAAGAGCTGCCAGGACCTGCCGGGCTATGACTTATTCCAGTATGTCGACGAGGCCGGTGAACGCCACACCATCGACTCATCCGACGTGAATGAATACCTGCACGAGATTACCGGGCAGCACTTTACCGCGAAGGACTTTCGCACGTGGGCCGGGAGCGTGTTGACGGCGATGATGTTGCGGGAGTTTGCGCCCTACGGCTCCGCGTCTGAAGCCAAGAAGAATGTCGTTGAAGCGATTAAGTCGGTTGCAGCGCGGCTAGGCAATACGACGTCGGTGTGCCGCAAGTGCTATGTACACCCGGCTGTGCTCGATGCATACCTGGGCGGAGCAATGTTCGAAGGTCTGAAGGCCGAGGTAAAGCGTGAAGTGGATCGCCAGATTGCCGCACTTCGCGATGAAGAGATTTCTCTGCTGAACCTGCTGGGCCAGGCCGCCTGAGCGACGCGTTCCGAGGTACAGCTGGTTAACGCAGACGCACTACTTCAATTGCGCCAGTTTCATTCACGAAGCTTACCTGTGTGTTGGACATATTCACCGGGCCGGCCTTGCCTGAACGAAGGACAGACGCTCTTGCATGATCCGCATCGAGCAGACATGCAAGGCCGTAGAGGCATTTCAGCGGCGCAGTTGGAATCTCGAGCCTTTGATTCCAATGCTGCACCAGGTAGATTCTGCGCTGGCCGGGAACGCTCGCATCGTCCAGAAGCACATCGTTCGAGTAGTTGATCAGCACCTTGATCCCACTCACGGGCTGTCCCTCACGCACCAGGCTGGCGAGCGGATCGCGCAGATAAATACGCTGGCGGTTCAACAGAATAAAACCGATCAGCAGCAAAAAAAGCAGCACCAGAAGCTTCCTCATCTAGAGTTAGCTTTCTGGTCCTTCTCTTCGTGATATTCCTGCTCGGTGTTGATCTCCCAAAGCGCTGCTTTGTCCACCCTGCCCGCGCATAAACCATCCACCACCGTCATCGCGGTCAGCATAGAGTGATCCTGGTTGTTGTACTTGTGCATGCCGTTGCGACCTACAAGGAAGAGATTGTCGAAGGTGTCCGTCCAGGTGCGCAGCTCCTCAAACCGATCGTAAGTTCCAAAGTACGCGGGATAGGTTTTGGGCACACGCACCACATGCGCATCGGAGACCACGCCCGGTTCGAGAATGCCGATCTTCTCGACCTCGGCGATGGCAAAGCGCTTCAGATCTTCATCGCTCATCTTCCAGAGCGGGTCGGTTTCGTAGCAGAAGTACTCGAGACCGATCCACACCTTATCCGGATCACTAACCAGGTAAGGGCTCCAATTGTTGAAGATCTGCAGGCGGCCCAGCAGCACGTCCGGCTCCTGCACGTAAATCCAGGTGTCCTTCAGGAGCGTGCCATCGTCCTCTCGCACCTTCAGGCGGTCGGCCAGCAAACCCACGGTGATGAAATCGCGATATTCCAGACCCTCGGCCACCTCTTCGACGTTCGCGGGAATGGCGGCTGGACCACACTTGATGGCGCGCACCAGATCGCGCATCGGCATGGTGGAGAAGAAATAATCTCCTTCGAACCGCTTGTGTTCACCCTGCGCGTTCGCCGCTTCCACCGCCGTCACCGCTGCCGCTGATGGGTCCGTGCCAGTCTCCACACGCTCGACCTTCATGCCCATGTGGATCTCCCCGCCAAGCCGCAGCACCTCATCCGCCGCGTGCTCCCAAAGCTGTCCGGGACCGAATTTGGGATACATAAAACGTTCGATCAGGCTGGTATCGGTCGTCTTTTGCGAAAGATCGCCACGATTCCTGCCGCGCCCACGAATCGTCTTGCGAACGAAATGCTTCACCGCAGTGGTAAGACTCAGCCCCTTGATCCTCTGCGCACCCCACTCGGCGGAGATATGCTCGCAGGGCGTTCCCCAAACCTTTTCGGTGTAGCTTTTAAAGAACGTCAGGTAGAGCTCACGTCCGAAACGGTTGATCAGAAAATCTTCAAGGCTTTTCTCCGGTTTGATCTGGTGCAGCCGCGAGCTCATGTAGCTTGCACCAACACGGAATGTTCGAGCCAGGCCAAGATTCGACAAGGTTGTTCCGGTCAGCTTGATTGGATAATCAAAAAACTTCCGCAGATAGTAAATGCGGCTTTTGCGGGGCCGGATCAGCATCACCAGGTCAGGATCGGACGTCTGCTGCTGAGCGGCGACGGTGACTACCGTATCAGTGTGGCCACGCTCCGCAAGACCTAGCTCTCCGTCTAGACCGGTCTCATCGGTATCGGTTTCGATATCAATGTCAGCATTGTGTGGTGCTAATTTCGGGCCAATGCCGCGCAGCACCGGAACTTCTTCCAGCCGTGCCGGCACCGCGACTGTGCGGCTTTTGCCCTGGTACTTGATTTCAACCCCGTCCGAATCGTTGGACAGATCGGGCGGCATCAGATCCATCCACCACTGCATCACCCTGTCCGACTTTGAAAAGAAGCGGTGGCCACCGATATCCATGCGGTTGCCCTTGTAGCGGATGGTGCGCGAGATTCCGCCAATCTCTCCTGAAGCCTCCAAGATGATGGGCTGAATATCCGTTCGCCGCAAAAGTTCCAACGCCGCCGTCAGCCCCGCCGGCCCCGCACCAATGATGATTGCTCGCTTACTCACGCCGTACACTCATGCAGCCAACAGTATACGGATGCGTAGCGTTTATAGCTGATTTTTGGATGGTGTATAGCGTTTCGACTTCAGGAAATACAGTGATCCCTTACAGGGCAGGCTCTTCACTGCGTTCAGGATGACGTCTCTACAGGGATACGCGGTAGAAAAGCCCATCCCGTTTTGGTTGTCATTCCCGAAGGGAATCTGCGTGGGGCTTAGGAAGCAAAGGAGTCTTTGGTGGCGCTAAAGTGCAGTGATGGCGCTGGTAAATCGTTATTTAAGACGTTCCAAGCTGAGTGAAGCTACATTTCGCCGTCTGGTGCGTTGTTTTTCGCTTGATCTTACAGCGACGCAGACAGCCGGCATGATCGGTCTGTCGGTGCGCTCGGTGAACACGATCTTTCTCCGCATGCGCCGCAAGATCGCCGCGGAGTGCGAACGGCAGTCACCGCTGGAAGGTGTGCTGGAGGCGGATGAATACTACTTCGGGCCACAGCGCGTGCGCGGCAAGTGCGGGCGCGGGGCTGGCGCAAAACGATCGTCTTCGGGTTGTTCAA
>JAABUJ010001139.1_pt1 | contig 41327 bp, 39 predicted proteins | sample 5559131 | NCBI WGS metagenome assembly JAABUJ01 (sample SAMN10711875, study PRJNA513366) | rock metagenome | isolation source: Antarctica rocks | place: Antarctica: Victoria Land, Mt New Zealand nord | collected 2016-01-07 | reverse complement strand
ATGCTTTGCGTGAGGGTCACCGTTCGTCACTCATGACCCTACGCTCCTTGCGCGGATGCCGGCCGCGCCTTCTTGAGACCGTGCGGCGAGTGACTGCTGCTCCCTGAGCGCCGCAGGCGCCGCCCAATCGCTGGACGCGCACAGCGGCTCGCTCCGTCGGCCGGCGCCGGCCGCGCAGCGTGCACCCTATCCTTGGCGTGCTGCAGCACAGCGCGGCCGCTTGCGGGACAATTGTTGCTGGGTTCATGCTGGGCAACACGCGCTATTTTGTGCGCGTGTAGGCCTGCGCTGGGGCTGGCTGGCCGCCCGTCTGCGCGTACCCCAGTCACATTGAACCGCCCAATGTCCAGCGCGCTCACTGGGTGCCTTGTGTGTCACGCACATACAGCTATGCTTGCCCTCAGTTGTATTGCCTGTTGTCTATGTTCACCTGTTTTGCATGCCGCATGATGCGGCATTTGGCACCGTCTCCTGTCTGGCGTGGGGCCCGGCTGGCCGCCCGGCATGCATGGGGCGGTGGGATTCCCGGGAGACCAGCACCTTTAAGTGACCTCAGCAGCGCCAGCCCGCACGTGCGTGGCTGCAGATAGCGATGTGCACAGCAAGGTTTGCTGTTGCATGATTTCTGTGCACATGATGCGCTGCGAGGTTGAATGTAATGCAATGAAGTTACAGCCCCTGTCAGCCAACTAAGCGCAGGTCAAAGTGCCTTGTGGCCTCCGACACAGCGTGCACACATGCTCGTGCAACGCAGGGAAGATTGTGCTGTGTTCTTACGCCCATCTGCGGTCTGTTAAAGCATGGTCTTGGATGTGCTGGGTGAAGACTCTTTAAAATGGTCCGGGGGCAGTGTTTGGCTTCTTGAACAGGCAAGAAAGAAATGCTCGCACACAACCACAAATGCAAGCTCTTCATTAATTCATTCAAGCGCAGCGCAAGGCACCTGGCTGGCCCTCTCGACGCCTTCTCTTGCTCACTGACGCAGCAACGGTACACGCTGTAATGTGTGCTTGCTGCGACAGGCAAGCTGTGCTCTGCAGTGCGTCCTATGCTTGGATCTTGCAGAAGCGCGGCCGCGCTGCGGGCACGCTGCCAGTCAGCGTTGTGTGCTCGCATATGCCCAGGAGTTGCGCCGCGTGTTGGAGCAGCCAGTCTTCTTGCGAGGCTGCAGCAAGTCCGCTCCCATCCATTGGACAGTGCCCTGTCCTTGGATGCCCAGGCATTAGGAACCATATGCCTTGGATTGCACTCTGTGAGTACAACGTACCTGACTGCGGGCAGATGCCGGTGGCAGGGCGTCGCAAACACCCAACAATGTTTGCTCTGCACATGTCTCGTTTACAGCGGGCTTTGGCGTTGGCCCTGCTTTTTTTCAGTCTGCCTGCTTGTTCCTGGTCTAGAAAGGCGATGCTAAGCGCGTCAACTGGGTGCTTTGGCGCAGGAGAAGGGCATGCTGCTGCATCCCACTTTTGGCGCCCTCCAGTGAAGCACGAAAAGAGCAAAACGCAAAGAGGCACCCAGTTTGCATAACCTCAAGAGTGTGCTGGCCGGGGGCCTTTGCGTGCCGGGCGGCACTGCAGCAAGGAGACCATGGGCTGCGCAGGGTGCTCAGGGTTGGTCGCGCTGGGGCTGCAGCTTGCAGGCAGGGAGTGCTGCTGCCCGGCACAGGCGCGGGGCGTGTGCAGGTGCTCAGGTTTGGGCCTGGGCGGGGCCCTCGCATCGGGCGCACGATGCGGTGCGCACCCGCACGCCCAGCCTGTTCAGTTGCGCACCCTAAGCGACTGGGCAATGCTGAGCTCAGTTGCTGGCTCACTATGACCCGCTGCTCCTTTTCACCGCGAAGCAGCTGTGTCTGCATACGGGGGCTCTTGCAGCCCCTGCTGCACCCTGTGAGGAGAAATCCAGTGCTGGCGAAGCAGCGCGGGCTGAGCGGCTGTGGTGTGCGTACAGGCGTGCTGCTGGCGCACGGACTGGCGCGCGACAGCCAGCGCTGCATCACCGCGCCGCCCAGGCCAGATAATTGAAGAGGGCTGCGCGAGTGAGCGCGGAGCCACTTGCAGGACTTGGCACAGCTCACTGCCCGCTTACAAACAGCACCTGGGTGCGCACCATGTGGTTGAAGCGCTGCGCGAGTAAGCGCTGCGACGGGCACCAGCGCGAGCGTCGCGCTGGCGGCCGCCGGCGTGACGCTCGCGCTGGTGCCGGTCCTTGCGCTCGCTCGCGCCGCGCTTTTCAACCACAAGGTGCGCACCCAGGTGCTGTTTGTAGGCGGGCAGTGAGCTGTGCCAAGTCCTGCCAGTGGCTGCGGGCAGCGGCGCTCAGAGCACCTGCATTGGGGCTCTGCCAGCAGAAGGGCTTGTGCACGCTGCCCACACAGAGCCTCTGTATGTGCACCGTCCCTACTGCGTTTTGGTGCACAATCACGCTGACGGGCTGCTAGCGAAGGACTGATGCTGGCAGTGGGGCACTGCTGGGCTTGTAAGCCTGCTCCAGCACATGTGAGCGCTGCTCTACCATCAGCTTTCCATGTTTTTGCATCCAAGGGCTCGCAGGCCCTCTGCCGGCAATTGCAGCCTGCTGGGTGGGTGGTGGGGAGCTGGGGAGTTGCTTGGCTTAAGGTTGCACCAAAGGCATTGCAGTCTTATTGCAAGCGTTGCCCTGTTTCAGTGCGAGTGCAATTGCATGGTGCAATCATTGCTGCCAGCTAGAAATGTCTGGTGGTGCGCGGTTGCTAACAGCTCTGCTAACAGCTCTGCTATGGTATGCCTGCGCTCAGCCACCACTGACAGGCTGGCGCGCAGGCAAAGCACTACTCGCGCGCGGGGGTCCTGCGGCGCCGGGTGGCCGAGGCCGCTGCGGCGGCATACCTCAGCGACCGAAACTCTCGCGCATGCGTTGACGGCGAGGCAGCCGCCCGCCGCGCCGCCCTGGTCGCCACGGGGCGCGTCATGAGCCTGTGGCGCGCGCTGGCGCTGGGCCTGGCGCAGCGCCACGATGCGGCTGCTGCCAGCATCCAGGCGCCTGGCGCGGGGCGCGCGCGCGGTAGGCGCTGGCGCGCCGCCGACAGCGGCCGCCCACATCCAGGCGGCCTGGCGCGGCGCGCGCGTGCGCCAGGCGCTGGCGCGCCGCCGCCGCGGTCGCCCAGGCAGCGTGGCACGGCGCGCGCGTGCGCCTCGACCTGGCGGGCCGCCGCAGTCGTCCAGGCCTCATGTTGAGGCGCACGCGCGCGCCGCGCCACGCGGCCTGGACAACCGCGGCGGCGGCGCGCCAGCGCCTGGCGCACGCGCGCGTTGTGCCATGCGACCTGGACGACCGCGTCCGCTGTGTCGTGGCGCTGCGCCAGGCCCAGCGCCAGCGTGCGCCACCGGCCCGTGACGCGCCCGGCGGCAACCAGGACGGCGCGGCGGGCGGCTGCCTCGGCGTCAACGCTGGCGCCAGAGTTGTGGGCGTCCATGTACGCCGCCGCGGCGGCCTCGGCCACCGGGCCGCAGGCCCCATTTGCGCGTGTAGTGCTTTGCCTGCGCGCCGGCCGCCAATGGTGGCTGAGCGCGGGTGCACCGCAGCGTGGCGGTCAATTAGTTGCGCACCATGTGATACTCCAATTAAACATATGCACAAAAGGTGAAGAATGTGCTGCTTGTAATCCGCTGCATCTTGCAGTTCATGTGCACTGACAAAAGCCAATAAACACACCATCTCCCAACCACTCACCCAAGTAGGCTGCAAAATGAGCCTGCCAGGCCCGCATTGAGGCAACAACGCGGCCAAAGCATATGGCAGAGCAGCGCATGCATGTGCAGCAGGCTTACAGGCCCAGCAGTGCCCCGCTGTCAGATCAGTCCTTCGCTAGCAGCCCGTCAGCGTGAGTGTGCACCAAGGCGCAGCAGGGCGGGGCACCACGGTGCACATAAAGACGCTCTGTGCGGGCAGCGCAAGTGGCCCTTCTGCTGGCAGCAGCACCAATGCATATAGTCTGAGCGGCGCTCTTCGCAGCCACTGGCAGGGCTCGACACTACCCACTGCCTGCCTGCTAACAGCACCTGCGTGCGCACCACGTGGATGTACTCTGTGCACCCTAGCCTAACCCTACCCCTGCCGCAGCTCGTGGACGCCGGCGCGGCGGTTGAGGACTGGCTGGCCGAGCTGGGCCAGGACATGCCGCTTGCGCCCGCCTGTGAGATGGTGGGCCTGACAAGCAGCGCCGCCAGCGGCAGTACCAGCAGCACATGCGCGCCTGCGCTGCGCGCGGACACGCCTGCGTGCACGGGCGCGCTGCTGTAAGTAAGTACCCGGGGGGCCGCTCTGCGGCCTGTGGCCTGCGCATCTGGCGGGCTCTTCAACTTTGGCAGACGCCTCCTCGCTGGCGGTCGACTGGGCGGAGCTCGCGCGCCGCAACCATGCAATGCTGGAGGACGATGCCCGCGCGGCGGCCAGCGCCGCGCCGCTGCTGCCGGTGCGCTCAGCGCGTCGCACCAGAACATGTGGGCTTGTGCAGTGCTGGCGCTGCCTCCAGGTCCGAAATAGGGTGGTGTGGTTTGCACTATTGGTATATAGGGTTATATATGCCCAGGGTTATATATGCTAAGTTGTACCCATATGCACAGTTGTACCCTGTGATTCTGCACCTGATCTACTCAGCATGCCTGGGCCTTGCACCCTGGGCGCGCAAGAGGCCAGCGCCTGATTGCATGCCCGCGCAGCATAGCATGGCGCGCGCCCACGGCGGCCGGCTGCCGGGGCGCCAAGCGCCGCGGGCCCGAGGACGCCCCGCCTGCCAAGCGCGCCCGGCCGCTTGCGGCAGCGCCGGCGGCTGCCGCCGCCGCGCCCGCACGCGACATGCGCAGCGGCCTGGTAAGCCCAGGCCACGCTGTGCATCGGCCTGCGTTTGCAGCCCTCGAGCGCCTCCCGGCTGCGCCTTGCATGAGGGTCGCCGCTGGCGAAGGGACGGCCACACGCTCCTTGCGCTGATGCCGGCCAGGCCCTGACGAATTCATGCGGCGTGTGACTGTCCGCTCCCTGAGCGCCGCAGGCGCCGCCGGTCCACCGGGCGCGCGCGGCGGCTCGCTCCGCCGGGCGCCGGCCGCGCAGCGCGCACGAGCTGGGCGCGCTGCGGAACAGCGCAGCCGCTTGCGGCGCGTTCGTCACCCAGGTCAGCATGGAGCTCATGATGGGCAGTACGTGCATGCGCGTGCGCATGTAGGCCTGCGCCAGGGCTGTCGAGCTGTCCGCCTGCGCGCACCAAGGTACATTGAGCGCCCGTGTACAGCGCCCTCGCTGGGTGCATGCCTTGTGTGTCAGGCACATTGATCTGCACTTGCCCTGGTTGTGTTGCCTGTTTCTTTATGTGTACCTGCATTGCATGCCGCTGGTGCGGCGTTCGGCCTGAGTCCTGTCTGGAGTGGGGCCCGTCTGGCCGCCCAGCATGCATGGGCCGCCAGGAGTCCAGGGAGGCCAGAGCGGCAGAGTAGCAAGAAGAGCCTGTCAGCAGCGCTCGCGTGCATGCACCCGTGCGTGACTCTAGACAGCGATAGGCACAGCGCGGTCTTGCTGCCTGACTCTCGTGCGCGTGATGCGCTGGGAGACTGCATGTAACGCATGTCACAGCCATGTGTCGGCCAATCAAGCCCTGGTCAGAGCGCCGCATGGCACAACGTGCAGGTTTCCTTGTTATGCAGAAGGCTGCACTGGGTGTACACCATCAGTTGTAAGCTGGCCATCCATGGTGCACAGTGGTGCTTACACAGACTAATAAAGTGTTTCCACCTGACCTGAAAAGGTCTAGGGCAGAGTCCTTGGCAGAAGCAGAATAATGAGAGCAGCGCAAAGGCGCCTGCCCAAAGCTCACTGATGCAGCAACATTGCACGCTGTGGTGTGCTTGCTGCGACATGCAGGCCACGCACTGCAGTGCATCCTGCTTTTGGGGTTTCATGGATGCGCACTCAAGCGGCAGGCACGCTGCCAGTCAGCAGTGTCTGCTCGGCTATGTCGAGGAGTTGCGTTACGCATCTGTCAGCCAGTGTGGTGCGAGACCAAGGCGTGTTGGCTCCCAGCCAACGGATTGGCGCAGCCTGTCGCGCGGTGACCGCCGCGCCAGGGACCTGGTACGCCTTGGAGTGCTCTCAGTGGGCGTACAGGGACCTGACTGCAGGCAGGTGCAGGTGGCACAGGGCCGTGCAACTTCGCAACAGAATGTGCCTTGCATCCTGCCATGTTTACAGCGAGCTTGGCTGTGGCTGTCCTTTCTATCAGACTGTCTGCTTGTGTGCACTTTTTGAAAGCGTTGCAAAGCGCGTCACCAGCTGCTTTGGCGCACGCGTAGGGCATGCTGCTCCCATCCCAAGCTCGGTGCCCCGAGTGTGGCAGAGAGGCACCCAGGTTTGCTATCATTGCAGTTGACAGGCACTTTATGACCTGTCTCTGCCCAGGGCGGCGCAGGGCGGCGCTCGACCTTGCGAAGCAGTCACCATGTGTCATCTGTCAGGAGCAGCACTTGTGGAGCGCGCAGCGGCGTGTCAGCAAGCAAGCGCCAGGGGAGTGAGAGTATGCGCACGCGCTGTGGCGCGCTTGGACAGCGCACGCTGGAGGAGTAGCGGGGCACTGGAGCTCGGTGCGCCCTAAGCCATGCGGAGCAAGGGGCGCAGGCCGCAGAGCGTAGCTATATATTACATCTAAAAAAATTGTCACACTCTAAACCGCACTGTGCACACCCAGCCCCGGTCCTGCTTCAGGCATGCTGCGGAGTGCGATGCCCCGATGCGCTAGCTGGCCTTTCTTGTCTCACCAGCAGAGTCGATATCTCACTAGCTCTGCCTGACGCTGCAGGCGCGCGCTGCAGATGAGGAGCGGAGCTAGGTGGGAGCGCTGCGCAGCGCGGGTAGCGCAGCTGAGGCCGCGCAGCCACGGGCGCGGGCGCTTGCAGCAGCCGCAGCGCGCACTGGCTTGCCACCGCTGACCGTCTACTAGTAGAGCGCGCGCGGGAGGCGGGGCTCTGGTGCGCAGCTGCAGGTGAGGGCCAAAAAACCTGCAGGGCACCCTAACCATAGAAAAAGCTTGAGCTGGGAGATTTAGAGCCCAGTGTCAGCAGAGTCTGAGGAGAGGGGTGAGCTTGCTGCTGCCCGCTGAAGCATTCCTGCAGCCGCGGAGGGCTGCTGCTGATCTGCGTGCGCGGAGTCTGCATGGCAAGGCTGCTGGGCCACACTTAGGCCACTGTGTTGCGGCAAAGGGCGAGACAATGCGGTACGTTGGCCCGGCTGAGCAAAGATTCAAGACCTGGTCGCGCTGACATCTTGTCGTATAGGTTGCCAAGTGCTCTGCAGGCGGGGCATGCGGGCCTGCTGGGCCTCAGGGGCAGCCGGGCATGCAACGTTAGACCGGATCCTCTGCGGGCTAGCGCCAGGAGCGGGATTGGGTAGCGTGCTGGCCGGGGCCTTTGCATGCCGGGCTGCATGCCGGGCTGCGTCACAGCGAGCCGTGTGCCCGGGGCAAGAGCTGGGTGCTCAGGGTCGGTCACGCTTGGGCTACAGCTTGCAGGCAGAGAGTGTTGCTGACCGGCACAGCCGCGGGGCGTGTGCAGGTCCTCTGATCTGGGCCTGGGCTCGGTGCTTGCGTCGGCTGCACGATGCGGTGCGCACCCGCTCGCCCAGCCTGTGTGCAACTGCGCACCCTGAGCGCTTGCAACGATGCTGAGCTTGGTTGCCGGCTCACTGTAATCCGCGGCTCGTTTGCACTGCGGAGCAGCTGTCCCTGCATGCTGGGGCTCTTGCCGCCCCTGCTGCACCCTCTGAGCCAAACTCCAGTGCTGGCACAGCGGCGCGGGCTGAGCGGCTGTGGTGTGCGTGCAGGCGTGCTGCTGGCGCGCGGACTGGCGCGCGGCAGCCAGCTCTGCATCACCGCGCCGCCCAGGGGCTGCGTCGTGCTGGTGGCCGCCGGCGCGACGCTCGCACTGGTGCCCGTGGTCGCCCTGACCCGCGCAGCACTTCACCAGCACATGGTGCGCACCCAGGTGCTCTTTGTGGGCGGGCAGTGAGCTCTGCGGGGTCCTGCCAGGGGCTGCGGGCAGCGCCGCTCAGAGCACCTGCACCTGAGCCGCTATCATTGCCAGCAAATGAGCAGTGCACGCCGCCCGCACAGACCTTTCAATCTGTGCACCGTGGTGCCCCGCCCTGCTGCGCCTCCGCGCACACCTACCCTGACTGGCTGCTTGCAAATGACTGATGCTGGCAGCAGGGGACTGCTGGGCTTGTAAGCCTGCTGCCCTTGTGAGCGCTGCTCTGCCATCGGCTTTGGCCGCATTGTTGCATCCAAGGGCCTGGCAGGCTCGTTTACTGCAGCCTACTTGGGTGAGTGTGGGGAGATGGGCTGTTGCTTGGCTTTGTTCAGTGAATTCATTCATTGCACATGAACTCAAGACTGAAGCAATTTGTTCAGGCACAGCATTCTTTATGAATTTATATGATATATATATATATTTTTTGAGTGCAAGTGCATATGCTTTGCCAGCTAGGAGTGTCAGGTAGTGCACGCTGGTTGACAGCCACGCTACCTTACGCCCGCGCCCAGCAACCACTGACGGCCGGCGCGCAGGCAAAGCACTACGCGCGGACGTGGGGCCTGCGGCGCCCGGTGGCCGAGGCCGCGGCGGCGGCGTACGTTAACGCCCGCAACTGCGGCGCCAGCAATGACGCCGAGGCAGCCGCCCGCCGCGCCGCCCTGGTCGCCACCGAGCGCGTCAGGTGCCTGTGGCGCGCGCTGGCGCTGGGCCTGGCGCAGCGCCACAACGCGGCGGCCGCGGCCATCCAGGCCGCATGGCGCGGCGCGCGCGTGCGCACGGACCTCGCGCGCCGCCGCTCGGCCGCCGCCCACATCCAGGCCGCGTGGCGCGGCGCGCGCGCGCGCCTGGCCCTGGCGCGCCGCCGCTCGGCCGCCAGCCACATTCAGGCGGCCTGGCACGGCGCGCGCGCGCGCCTGTCCCTGGCGCGCCGCCGCGCTGCTGCGCAGCGGCTGCAGGCTGCCTGGCGCGGCGCACGCGCGCGCCTGGCCCTGGCGCGGCGCACGCGCGCGCCTGGCCCTGGCGCGGCGCACGCGCGCGCCTGGCCCTGGCGCGCCGCCGCTCGGCCGCCGGCCACATTCAGGCCGCGTGGCGCGGCGCGCTCGCTCGCCTGGCCCTGGCGCGCCGCCACCATGCCGCCATCGCCATCCAGGCAGCCTGGCGCGGCGCGCGCGCGCGCCTGGCTCTGGCGCGCCGCCGCTCGGCCGCCGCGGTGGTCCAGGCGACGTGGCGCGGCGCGTGCGTGCGCCTGGCCCTAGCGCGCCGCCGCGCCGCTGCGCAGCGCCTGCAGGCGGCCTGGCGCGGCGCGCGCGCGCGCTCGACCCTGGCGCGCCGCCGCGCTGCGGCGGTCCGCATCCAGGCCGCCTGGCGCGGCGCACTGGCGCGGTGCGCCTTTGCCAAGAACCTCCACAGGCACGGGCCCGCTTCCATGCTCAGCCTTGCCCCTATTTATTCAGGCGCCGCAAGTGCACCGAAGCGGGGGTTGAGGCCCAGGTCGGGCTCGCATGTGCTGGCAGCAACAGAGATGCTTGCATGGGATCGGCGCTGCCTGACTCGCTCACGGTAGTGCTTTCCGACACCGCTTTGCAGCATTGCTTGTGCGTGCATGCAGGATGTGTTGTGCAGCCCACTGCTTGCGTATGCGAGCATAATACAGCAGCTTGTCACTGGCTGCACGAGCCGCATACGGTGAAGCCATTTTCCCATAGCCGCATGCATTGGTGACCGGCGTGTGCGCGTCACAGGGCCGCCGAGCAGGCCGCCGGCACTACCGCAGCTCGCGCCCCGGCCCCGGCAGCGCCCGCCGGCAGCGACGATGGGCAGTCCGTGCCGGTCTGCGCTGCCACTATGCCGACGGCCGAGCCGCCGGCGCCGCTTGCCGCCGCGCCCAAGGCCGCACCGACCGCCCGCCAGGCGCGCTCGTGTGGCGACGCCCACGTCTCTCACGCCTACTGCATGATTGCCCAGGGCTATTGCCAGCCTGCTGGATGTGCATCTTCCTGGCGTGTGCATTGATATGGTGGCAAGCCTGATGCGCACAGCGCTCGCTTGGCTGTGCAGCTGTGTGCCGCCGCACACAGACGCAACCGCGCCGCCGCCGCCAGAGGAGCTCTTCTGCGGGGCCTCGCCCGTGCAGCCTGCGGCGGTGCCCCTGGCGGAGGGGGCCAAGGAGTGGCCGGTGTGGGCCGGGGTCAGCGCGGCAGGGCCGGCCGACTGGGAGGGCCTCGGCCCGCTCGCCACGCGCCCCACCGCGCTCGCGCTGGCCTGCGCGGACGCGCTGATGGGCGACGCGCTCAGCACGAGCTACGTGGACGCTGCGACGACGGCGGCGGCGGACGCGCCGGGCCGCGCGGCGGCGTCCAGGCCTGCGCGCGCGGTGGGCCAGGCGCGCCAGTCCTCCGCGTGGCAAGCACATTTTTACGCTTGTGATCAATATAGTCTATCCGCCTACCTACGCCTGCTATGTTTATTCTTTTTCCTTCTTTATCTTAATTTCGTATTATGGCCTTAATAACGGTAATAATCCAGCAAGCTGTGGTGCAACGAGGACCCAGCAGCAGTCTTTCTGCACTGATATGTTGAAAGCTGTGGCAGCGTGGCTGTGTTGACACACGCCTGTGCCCCTGCGCGGGAGACGCGGCCCGCGCCGCTCAAGGCGCTTGGCCTTGAGCAGCCCGCTCAAGGCCAAGCGCCTTGAGTGGCACAGGCCGCGCCTTCTGCGCAGGAGCACAAGCTCTGGTAAAGCACAGTTGGTATGCTCTGAACCCGCTGTGGAGCCACTTGATGCCCTGCCGGTGCCCTGCTGGTGCCTCCCTCGTGCTTTTGCCGCGCTGCAAGCTCGGTGCAAGTGATGAAGCTGCAGATGGACTGGGGGCTGTGTACTGACCACCCAGCTCGCCCCTGTCAGTCTACAGACGTTGTGACCGTAATGCCCCGCTGCGCCGCAGGGCGCGGCCACCAGCAACGGCGCCAGCCTGCCGGCCAAGCGCCGCGCGCCGCCCGCTGATGGCGAGGATGGTGACGCCAGGCCGCTCAAGTGGCCGCGCACCAAGCGCGCCCGCACGGGCCGCGTTGCGGCTGCCCGGCCGCGCCAGGCAGGCAGCGGGGCGCACCGCTCCAACCTCGACGTTGCCCAGGCGCGCCGTTGTGTTCTTACGTTGTGTAGTGGCTATGTGGTTCTGCTCTGTATTGCACAGACACAGGGGAGCCTTCGCGTGGCTGAATATTGCTGCAAAGCTCCCCTGTAGAGGGCAATCGGGCACCCCGTGAGCATATCGCTAACTGTGGCCACGGGCACCACAGGAGCAGGGCGCGAGCAGCAGTGGCACCGTGGCTGTGCTGACCCAGCCGATGTTTCTGCGCAGAAGACGCGGTCGGTGCCGCTGAAGGCCATCCGCCTCTGGACGCTGCCCATCGAGCGCGCGTCCTTCATGTCGCTCGGCAGCACGGGCGTCGAGAGCCCACAGGCTCCCGGCGCGGCCACTCGCGGGCCTGCGCTGGCCAACGGCGCCGCCGCGGGCTTCCCCGCCAGCACCTCGCCGCCGCCGGTGAACCTGAGTCATATCTTGTACAGGGTCAGAGGCGCCTGGTGCAGTGCTGGCGCCCGTTCTCGTGCTCTGCCCCACTGCAAGCTTGGCGCTCGTTTGCAGGTGCAGAGGCGGGCTCGGGCCCTGCGTACTCTGTGAGCAGCGCCGCCTGCCCCTGAGTCTGCAGAAACTGAGATTCTGGAGTGCCCTGATACGCAGGAGGATATGGCGGCCGGCGACTGCCCATCGCCGCAGCACCGCGCTGCGCCCTGCAAGGAGGGCGAGGAGGGCGCAGAGGGGTGGCCGCGCGCGCCCAAGCGCGCCCGCACGGGCCCCGCGGCGGTCGCCTGGCCCTGCCATGCTGGCCGGCCAGCGCAATTCATGCGCCCCGGCGGCCTCGGCCAGGCACGCGGACGGGCCGGCAGTGCTTTTTATGATATTGCTGGGCTGCTCACTTCTGACGACGGCTTGCTGACCGTGTCTGAATGCAGCGGCCGGGGGCTGTCGTGTGCTGTATGCGTGCATGTCGTGTGCTGTATGCGTGCAGTTGAGCACAGGAGCGGAAATTTGCGAACATGCTGACTGCGCAGCGCCGCGAGCAGCCTCGCTGACCGTTGGCTCTGGGCGCCGCAGGCGCTCTCCATGTGCTGAGCGCATGGGAGCCCGGACCGCGCGACATGCAGCCAAGCCCTCGGGCTGCACGCTGGGGCCCCTGGGCGCGAGCGCCGCCGGCGCCTGCGCGCGCCGCACGCTGGGGCTAGGGATGCCGTCGCCCCGGCGCGCGCAGCGCATGCAGGCAGTCGGGACGCCGCTGGCGCGCGGCCGCGCGCCCGTGAGGAGCCTCAGCCTGCGGCCGCTGCCTGCGAGGAACTCAGAGTACAAGAACTTGTGTACAGACTGGGGCCCCCTTGCCACTCCAGTGGAGTCAGTGATGTTTTATGAAGCTCTGGCTGTGGGCTGCTGCCCCCACCCTTGCTGGACGAGAGTGCACGGGGCTGGGCAGCAGTTGCAGTGTGTTGGTCCGGTCCTTGGCCCCAGCTCCCTTGCGGCCTGGGGGCATCCGACGCCCGGCCTCAGCGCGTTTGCTGTGAGCGTCGGCTCTGCCCTCTGGGGCTGCACGCTGGGGCCCCGGGGCGCAACCGCCGTCGGCGCCTGCATGCGCCGCACGCTTGGGTTCAAAGATGCCGTCGCCCCGGCGCGCGCAGCGCATGCAGGCAGTCGAGACGCCGCTGGCGCGCGGCCGCGCCCCTCGCTAGGCGCCTCAGCGCGCGTTAGCCGCCTGTTTTTGAAGGTGTGAGAGGTTATGTGTACAGACAGGGGCACCTTGCCTTGGTTACACCCATTGGTTATGCATGAAGCTCTGGCTGTGGGCTGCTGCCCCCACTCGTGCTGGACGAGACTGCAAGGGGCTGGGCAGCAGCCGCAGTGTGTTGGTCCGGTATTTGGCCAGCTCCTTTGCGGCTGGGGGAGTTGCCGACGGCCTGCCTCAGCTGGCTCGCTGTGAGCGTTGGGCCTGCCTGCGGCATAGTGCGGAGCACTGCCGGGTCGCGCGGGGTGTGATAGGACCGCTTGCCTGACATGCCCTGTGCCATGATCTGCACAGAACATGTCAGGCAATGCAGGACCTGGCCAGCATTTGCCTGGTGATTCTAAAGGATTGACAAAACTGTGTTGTAGGCGGGGACTTGTGAATTGAGCCTTCAACACCCCGCGCGATAGTAAAAGTCTGGAAAATAGGCTAGAGCGTGATTTTACAGCATTTAAGTATGCTGTGGTGTTGGAACATAGCTGTAAGTACTGGCAGCGGTCCCATTCCTGGAGCTTACAGAACTAGCTTTGACATAGGTGGTGACGTAGCACCATACAATGAGTACCCATGACGCCGTGCCGCAGTCCCTGCAATCATTGCAGCGCTGTGCAGCAAGGCCCTAGTGTGTTCATACCGCTATTATTGCCCACTCAGTCACTCGTGAAGCACACAGAACACGCTGTCCTTTATAAATTATCCTGCAAGCTGCGGGTGCAGCGAAGGTGTATGCACCAGCCACCGCCCAAGGTGACCAGCACTAGACAGGTGAAGCAGACAGTATCTTGACGGCGGTCGTTGGTTGGTCGTTTGCGTCTGCAGCGCGTGCGCCCGGTCCTCAGCGGCATACCCAGAATTTAAAATGAACAGGGAAGAACGAGCTAAGGTGCGCATTGCACTAGACAACAGGTCATAAAGCGGCGCGCCTGTCTGGATATTGCCTAGGCGTTGTACGGTCCCCATGCCGTTATACACCCGCCCGAAGATTGTGTGCTTGCCGTCCAGCCAGGGCGTGGGCGCCAGCGTCACGAAGAACTGCACAGCAGGCGAGCGCGCCTGAGCAGAGCCGACAGAGAGCCAGAGACACCCTTGCAGGCTCCAGCAACAGAGGAGACTGGTTTGGCGGCAGCCAGGTGAGTGCAGCAGCACCGCACCTGAGAACCGTTGGTGTTGGGGCCTGCGTTGGCCATAGACAGGATGCCCGCCCCCGTGTGGTGCAGCCTGCGCGAGCAGACGCTAAGCCACAGAGCTGCAGTCAGAGGCCCTTCAAGGTGCAACCTTGCCACTGCTTGCAGTGGAGTGCAAGCAGTGGAGTGCAGTCACGGTATGACTGCACTGGGCGCACTCGGTGGAGATTTCGTCCTCAAACTTGCCTCCATATGTAGACTCGCCGCCCCGGCCGGTGCCTGTCGGGTCGCCGGCCTGGATCATGAAGTCGCGGATGACGCGGTGCACCTGCGCAGCACGCTGTAGAGCGTGAACCAGGAAGAGAAAGACTGCGCGTGGCAAGCGCCCTCACAGCTCTGGCAGCATGTGAGGCAGGCCAGGACAGCCAGCCCCCACGCACCACTGTGTTGTTATAGTAGCCGCGTTTTGCCAGCTCTACGAAGTTTTTGCATGTCCGTGGCGCATCAGTGGTGTACAGCTCTACTATGAAAGAGCCAATGCTGGTCTTCATCTCAACGCGCGGCGCCCCTTGGGCCATGCCTCAGCGCCGCCAGACCGCAATGCTGCTTAAGCAACAGCGCTGCCGCGCGTGAGCTCTCTTTGAGGAGCTGCCGCCTCTGGGCTGCTGCTGGTCACCACACTGCCCTGAGGCTTTAGGCCGCTGTTCTCTCGAAGAAAATAGCTCTCTCTCCCTTAACAGCCTGCTCAAGGCTAGCGTGCTGAGCACCTTTGCCCAGGGTCCGCTCACCCACAAGCTAACCCAGCCCCACCAGGGCAGGCTGGAGCCTCGGTGGATGATGTGGTGCTCCGCGCTGGCTTTGAGCTTTTCAAAGGTGTCTTGAGGCCCGTGGTTGCTTTGTTTTCAGGAAAAGGTGTGCTGAGACAGCTACACAGACCTACAGGCGCGCTCTGTAAAGGAGCCTACTTACAGGATGGGCCCGGCCCTGCTTGAAGGCCGGACAGGGAATTTGTGGCAGCCCCTGCTGCTGCCCTGCACATGCCGCTCGGCAGCCTTCTCCGGGCGGGCAGCGGCAGCGCGCGGCACGTCGCGGTGCAGGAGGCGTGCGCAACGCAGCGGCGCAGGCGCGGCCTCGCCTGCCCCTGTCCCTTTGCGTGCGCCTCGTGCTGCAACTGCCGCACAGGGCGGTGCTCGGACAGGGGTGTGGCTCCATCGTGTGGTTGTGGGGCGGGAGGCGCCGCGCCAGCGCGCCAGGCCCGCGAGCCTCGCCGCTCATGTGGACGCACGGCCTGTGCAGGCGCGCGAGCAGCCATAGCAGAGGCGCCCAGGCACGCGGCGCCGGCCGCGGCGCCCGGCGATGCTGTGGGGCTGAAGGACGCGCCGCTGCGCTCGCTCTTCCCGGACGAGCCGGCGCCGCCTGCGCCGGTGCGCGCGCCGCGTGCTGTGGCATAAGCTTGCGGAGGCGTTGGCGCGCGGGCAGGCCTGGCGTGCTGGCTCGCAGCCCCGCTGCGTCCCTGTGCCAGGAGCCAAGCTGAGACTTTTGAGCGCCTGTGTCCCTCGGCACAAGAACTGTGCCGTCAACGGTCACTACTGAGTGCAGCACCCCTTCTGCGAGCAGACACCATCTGCTCTGAAGCGCACTGAAACTCTTGTGATTCAATAGGACTCGTTTTGCCCGAGCAGGCGCGACCAGGAGCTTTGGGTGCGCGCAGGGGGCGCCGCGCCTGAAGGTGGCCATCGTGGGCAGCGGCCTGGCCGGGCTGTCGGCGGCGGTGGAGCTGCTGGACCAGGCGCGCGCCGGCCCAGCGGCCGCGCGCCCGCCGTGCACCCCCCTTTCGCTGCAGCGCACACTCGCCCAGCTGGCTGCAAGACATGCACGGCCGGTCTCCACAGCTTGCGCGCCGCGCGCCCGCACTCCTGCGCAACTCGTGAAGGAGGGCGCGCCAAATTTTCTGGTGTCTGAGAGCGGCGCGGCGCTCGCGCACCAGTGCGCGCTTGCGAAACCTTCGCAGCTCGTGCACGGAGGGCGTGTCCACTGGTCTCTGAGCGCGGCGCGGCGCACGCGCACCAGTGCCACGCCTTCTGGCAACTCTGCGCGCGCGCGCCGGTACCGCGCAGGGGTACGAGGTGGACGTGTACGAGTCGCGCCCCTTCATTGGCGGCAAGGTGGCCAGCTGGCAGAAGGACGGCAACCACGTGGAGATGGGGCTGCATGTGGTGCGCCACTCTGCCTCACCCAGGCGTGCGCGCCCGGGCGCGGGGCCAGCTGCACCTGGCGCACGATGGCCAGTATCGTACAAGCTCGGTGCACAGCGCTGGCTTTGTGATTTGCGATGTGATAGTGCCGGTGCGGGAGACTTGTGCGGTGGGCTCAAGAGCGAGTGCGTGACAGGGCGGTGCGCCGTGGCCGGGCGCTGCGCTGGCAATGCGCCGCGGCCGGCGGCGGGAGCCAGGATACCTTCCATAACCCTAACCCTAGGCGGCGCAGCTGACGGGCGCGCGCGACTCTGCGCGCGCAGTTCTTCGGCTGCTACTTCAACCTGTTCCGGCTGATGGCCAAGTGCGGCGTGCTGGGCAACCTGCTGGCCAAGGAGCACACGCACACGTTCGTCAACGCGGGCGCCGACGTGCGCGCGCTGGACTTCCGCTTCACGCTCGGCGGCCGCAAGATCGGCGCGCCCTTCCATGGCCTCAAGGCCTTCTTCACGACCGGGCAGCTGGCGCCCGTGGACAAGGCGCGCGCCGCCCCGCAGGCGCCCCGCTCGCTCCCGCGGCGGCCGCAGCCCATGCGCCGGCGCTCTGTGCGCGGCGGCACTTATTGCGTACTTGTGCGCTGTGATGGGCATTGGCGAACAGCATGGCTCACGCCTGTTGTACGCCCTGCTCACGCGCGCCTGTGTGGCACTGTTGGTATGTTTGCTGCTCCAATTCAACACGCGATTGATTGGCCAGCGCAGTGCTACAGCAAGCCCTGATATCCCGCCCGGCGCTCGCGCCAGGTGGCCAACTCGCTGGCGCTGGGCACGTCGCCGATTGTGCGCGCGCTCATAGATCCTGAGGGCGGCATGCGCGACGTGCGCAAACTGGATTCCGTCTCTTTCACCGACTGGTTCAAGAGCCACGGCGGCAGCCAGGCCTCCATCGACCGCATGTGGTGCGCGAAGGGCCACTGGCAGCCCGGACGTGCTCTGCAGCAGGTCTTGCACAGCACGCTGGCTGCACACACAGATCAGCGATAACTGCGTGGTGGCGGGCGCGGCCGAAGGAAGCTCATGCATGGCGGTGAGACAGTACGGGGCACGTCGGCAGTGCGTGGCCGCAGCCAAACGGGGTGACACATGGGGACTGCTCGCATCGCGTCACGCCCCGCGAGGCAGCGCCGAGTGCCCGACGCGCGGCGCCGCGGCAGGGACCCAATCGCGTACGCGCTGGGCTTCCTGAACTGCAGGGACATCAGCGCGCGCTGCATGCTGTCCATCTTCCAGTTCTTCGCGACCAAGACGGACGCGAGCGTGCTGCGCATGCTCAACGGCTCGCCCGCCGAGCGCCTGCTCGCGCCCATCGCCGACTACATCACGGCCAAGTGCGCCGGGCTGCCCGTCGCCACGTTACGGTATCCCGGCCTGCGTTGGCCACCTTGGGCGTCTCTGGTGGCCAGAGCAAAGTAGACGTTGCTTGCTGATGTTATGCTGACCAGTGTATGAAATTCAACTCGTTGAGGTGCTTTTCCGTGTAGTCGTGACTGAACGCCGCTATGCAGCATGGCTCGAGCTTGCTAGCATGGCTCGAGCGTGCTGCAGTCGGGCTTCTGGTCGGCGGCCGCTGGTCTTCAGTGCACGCGGGTGAGAGTGGTTGGCGCGCCAGGGGCGGGCGCATCCACACGCGGCTGGGCTGCCGCGAGGTGCTGTTCGAGGAGCGCGGCGGCGAGGTGGAGGTGACCGGCCTGCGGCTGACGCGCGCGGGGCGCGAGGAGGTCGCGCGCGCGGACGCGTACATCGCCGCGCTGGATGTGCCAGGCGCGGCGCTCGCGGGCGCTCGCCCGCCGCAGGGCGCCGCTTGTGGCGATGCGCCTCTTGTGGCGATGTGCCGCGGTCGCGTTGGGGTGTGTCGGAGGGGAGGCTGGCTTGGACCGTAGGCTGGCTTTGGAGTGCAGGCTGGCGTGGGGACCAGTTGTGGGCAGTGGATGGTAGGGCCTCCAGCAGGCTCTACCCCCCTGCTCCCGGCGGCGACGGGGCGGACGCGTGCGCGCAGGCGCCCAGCGGCTCATCCCGCCCGCCTGGCGGCGCTTCCCGCTCTTCGACAACGTGTTCAAGCTGGTCGGCGTGCCCGTCATCACGGTGCAGCTGCGCTACCGCGGCTGGGTCACGGAGCTGGCGGGCGGCGGCGCTGCGCGCGACCTGACGCAGGCGCGCCCACTCTCCCTCCCCCGCGCCTGAGGACAGTATCTCCGCCGCGCCTGAGGACAGTGATGGGAAAGGTGAGCTTATGAAAAGGGAAAGGCGCATGATGGAGGTGTGAAGAGCTGTTGGATGCGCAGGCCTGCCGGCGCGATGCCTTTGGTCGTGGTAGGGCGGGCTGCACTCCATAGTGTGCTGAGAGTTGAGCCGTGCTGTAGTGCCAGGGCCGCAGAGAAGACATTTTCGTGAGGCCTGTCAGCGTTCTTCACTGCTGCTGGGGCAGGCTCCGCGAGTGTGCGCCTGCAGGCGCGGCGTTGCCTGGTGCCGCTCCCCGCGCGCCGGCGCGGCTGGCCTGGGCAGCCCGGCCCAGAGCGCAGGCGGCGGGCCTGCCAGCCTGCCGCCCGGCGTGCAACCCCACACTCCACCCAAGCTGACCAACAGCGCTGAGCAGGGGTTAGGGTTAGGGTTAGGTGCACCAGCCCTGAGCAGCCGCGGGCGCGCAGGCGACGGGCCTGGACAACCTGCTGTACAGCGCGGACGCGGACTTCAGCTGCTTTGCGGACCTGGCGCTGACGTCGCCGGAGGACTACCGCAAGGATGGCGAGGGCAGCCTGCTGCAGTGCGTGCTCACGCCGGCCGATGCGTACATGCCGCTGCCGAATGCGGAGATCGCCGCGCGCGTGCACCAGCAGGCGCGCAGGCCGCTGCGCCGCGGCCCCGGGGCGCTGCTGCAAGCAGCGTCACGGTGTCTGGCATGTGCTGGTGAGCTGCAGCGGGTATGGCATTTATGTGTGCGTGGATGCGCTGGTGCATGAAGCTGATCTGCAGCACCTGCTGGTGTTGGCGTTGCTTGTCGATGGTGTTTTGGCTCAAGGCGGGCTCAGCTTCGCCAAAGCAGCGCTCACAGCGCCAAGGATTGGGGGCGCCTATTGCCAATGATCTGCTGTGTCTGCCAGTGCGGCCTTGGGCGAGCCAAGCTGCCCCCTTCCTTCAATATTCAGTGTGTTGTCTGGATACACAGTGAGTTGCACCAAAAGTTTTGCTTTGAATAAGAGCTGACGCTGGGGTTGGCGCTGGGGGAGCCAAAGCAGCACTTAATCTGGCCCGGCCATGATGCCGATGCTCCCGCCCGCGCGCGCGCAGGTGCTGCGGCTCTTTCCGTCGGCGGCCGGCCTGGGCGAGCCCAGCTGGCACTCGATCGTGAAGATCGGGCAGAGCCTGTACCGCGAGGCGCCCGGCATGGACCCCTTCCGGCCGGACCAGGCCACGCCCGTGCGCCGCATGTTCCTGGCCGGCTCCTACACCAAGCAGGACTACATCGACAGCATGTGCGCGCCCCCCTGCGCCCTCCGCGCCCCGGTGCCCTTCTCACCCCTGTCCGGATAGCGTCATGGCCGGGCGCCCTTTCTCAGACGGACGAGGCAGCGCCTCCTCCTGTGCGCGGTGCCTCCGCAGCGCTCCGCTGACACGGGCGCCGGCCTGGTTGCTCGCAGAGCGCCTGTGGTGCTGCGGCGCCCCGCCGGGCGGCCGCGCCATCAACCGTACAACCCTTGCTGTCTGGCAGGGGCGGCGCGGAGAGGGGGAACCCCACGCTGGACGGGCGTGCTGGCAACCCTGCAACCCTCATTGTCTGACAGGGGGCGGCGCGCGCGCGCGCAGGGAGGGCGCCACGCTGTCGGGCCGCCTGTGTGCGCAGAAGGTGCTGGAGGCCGCGCCCGCGCTCGCGCGGCAGCCCGAGCCCGGGCGCGCGCCCGCGCTCGTGGCGGCCTGATGCGCGCCGGCCGCGCGCCGCCTGGCGCAGCTTGGGCAGGGCGGCCCTGGTGCTGGCTGGCTGGGCTCGCAGAGCCTGCGCTCGCGTCTGCCTAGTGGCGCCGCTTGGCGCATGGCGCGTGATGTTTGTTTGATGTTTGGTGCAAAGGCTGTGGCGCTATTGCATTGGGACTAAAGCATGGCGTGTGTTGCAGGCATCGCCCTGTATTCAACCAGTGTTCTGTGACATGCTGTGCGCGTTTCTGCGCACAACTGTGGACAACACATGCGCTCTAATATGTGCACTGGTGGCGTTGTTAACAACGATACTGTTCAATCAATATTTACATGCCTGCTTGGCACTGAAGAGGCTGTTTGAACAAATGCCTTCGTGAGGTATCATGGACTGCCAACGCCGCCTAAACAAACACCTACCCCCCGAAACCAGCGTTCCCATCTGAAAAAACTTGCGCACACTGTGCATGTGCAGTAAAGCTGTTATAACCCAAGCATAAAGCCTTAACAAATTTCACTGCGAGGGGAGCTGAGGCAGACAGCTTTGCGCCGTGTGCAGCTCAAAGCACAAAACCCACTCATCCCTGGCTGCCAGGCTCTGAGGCGAGGGCACACGTACAGGAGCGCGGCACCCAGCAACAGCTGGCGTGTGTGCACCAGCATGTCCGCGCAACACATCATGGATAGCACGATCTTCGAATCTATGCCATGCAGGCCCCTCTCTCCCCTCTCGCTCGCTCGCGCAGGAAACCAGCATGTGCATCGTCATGAAGCTAATGCGATAAGTCGCTGCCACTGCCCCAACCAACAGCAAAAGGTGCTGCAAGAGCTCTGCACAAAGATGTTTCTATGCGCCCGGCTCTATACTTGCCATGTTCACAGCCGCGCCGCGCTCCAGCCTCCGTGCACGCACGGCCGCATGCCTGCACACAAAAGTGCAGAGCACCCCACAGGAGGCTGGGTGCTGCAGGCCGATCAGATCGGCAGGTCTTGAGCCGGGGCATGGCCATGGGGGGCCCGGTGTCAGAGCGGGCGCTCCTTCGCCCGAGCCGCCCAGCTGTTTCGAAATAGAGAGCTGACAAGTGCTGCTCACGCTACCAGTGGCCTGCCGCAACACGGCCTCAGCCCTTGCGGCTCTGGCCCTGATCTAAGCGCTCGACGCGAGGGCCTGCGGCCAGCACACATGCCGGCCGCATGCGGCCCCGGCGCCAGCAGAACCCCTCTGCTGCAGAGCTGAGCACATTCTCGTTTCTATCCGTAACAGAAAGGAATGGCAAGCAGAACTGATCCACGGCCTGGCAAGCCCGCCATCGAGCAGTTGCTGCTTGCCGGACTGCACCAGTGCCGGGCGCTCTGAGCTCAGACCAGCACACCCAGCGCACACGCGCACACCCATTCCTGGAACGGCTGACAAGCCAGTCAGGACAGAGTGGAAGATGGTGCCAAGCCCTTGCCAGCAGGCAAGTGGCATGCCGAACCGCGGCTGCGGCTCTGCCGCCCCGAGCGCTCCGACAGAGCGTCCTGTCTCCCCCCCCCCCCGGATCCGAGCGAGCGCTGCGCGAGTGCTGCAGCACAGCGCCGAAGCGCCGCGCGGCGCAACGCGCAGGCCGCGCCGCGCCGGCGGCCGTCAGCACCGCACCGTGTGGCGGTGCGCGCGGGCCATCTCGCAGCCGCGCCGCCGCGACGCGCGGCGCTCGGGCAGCTCGGCGGCGGCCGCGGCCGCCGCCGCCGCCGCGTCGGCGGATGCCACGCCGCGCAGCATGACGCGCAGCGCGGCGATGACCTCCGGAAAGGCCGGGCGCGCCGCGGCCTCGGTCGCCATGCAGCAGCATGCCAGCTCGCGCAGCTCGGGCGGATCGGTCTTGGCCGTCAGCTCCAGGCGCTCGCCCTTCACGCCGACCGCCATGACCACCTGCGCGCGCCGGGAGCGAGTCGGCGCAGGCGCGGCGGTTCCTGCGTCCGGATGGGCCCACGAGTGGCCGGCGCCGCGCGGGGCGCGCTCGCGCGACGCGCGCTCGTGCGGCGTCCCCAGCCGCCAGGCCCTTCACCGCTGGGTACAGTGGTGCCCGCCCCAGGCAGTCCGGCAAGGGCGACATCTCCCGCATGCTGCACCTGTGAAGGCGCGTGTGCCAGGGAGCGTGCGCACGCCGCGCGCGGCTGCCGGAGCAAGGCTGGCAAGCACGGCAGCGCCGGCTCACCTGCACATGGCTCAGGCCGGCCCAGGCGCGCTGGCCGGTGATCATCTCGTAGAGCAGCACGCCAAACGAGTACTGCGCGGCGAGCGGGCCGCTGTCAGGCCGCTGCGAGGGACGTGGCTGGCTTGCCGTGGGCCGGGCGGAGCTCCCAGCATGAGAGCTGTGAGGCGCCCAGGCCGTCCCGTGGCCGCCACAGCCTCAAGCGGGCGAATCAGCATGTGCAGCAAGACAGTGGCGGACGCGTCTGGGCGCACCACGTCAGCACTAGCGCTCATCTGGCCGCTCACGACGACTGCGCCCGGCACAGGCGCGCCAGTCAGGCCAAGCGCCGCAGCGGCATGCGGCCAGCGCCGCCGGCAGGCGCGCACGCGCGCCACCGCATGCACCACGGGCCCAGCGCGCAGCTGTGCGTGCAGGTGTGCAGCGCAGCGCGGATGCCTGGCAGCTGTGCTGCACGTGCGAGGGCGCAGGGCAGGCTTGCATCAGCGCGGGGGCGCACCCTCGGGCGGCATGTGCGTCAGCGTGCCATACGTGTCTGTGTCCACCCTGCTGCAGTCGCCCATGAGCCGCGACAGCCCTGCACGGGCCGCGCGCGCCGCCAACGTCACACGGGAGGCCCTCTCTGTCAAGGGCATTCAGGGTCGCGCTCAGGCAGCCGCCGTGGGTGCTGCAGGCCCAAGCGCGGGCCGCACCAAAGTCGGAGACCTTCGCGCAGAAGCCGTGCGCGCTGTGCGGCGCGCTGGTCAGCAGCACGTTGCCGCCCGTGAGGTCCTGCGCGCGCGCGGCCGCCGCCGCGTCAGGGGCGCGCGCAGCGCAGCGGCCGCAACCTGCCCGGGCTCTTGCGGCCGTGTGTGTCTGTGCGCGGGGCCTAGGGTTTGGCGCTGCGCGCGGCGGCATGAATAGCATATATATATATATAGGGTTATATAACCCGGTATGGTTATAGGGTATAGGGTATAGGATATAGAATAACCTATACCCTAACCCGGGACCGGCCTGCAGCCCGGCGCGCGCAGCCCGGCCGGGGCGGGCCGGAGCGCGCGCGGGCAGCGGCGGGGCGGGGCGCGCACCCCGTGCACGATGCCGTGGCTGTGCAGGAAGGCGCATGCCTCCGCGATCTCGAGCGCCGTCTGCAGCACCGCGCCCGCGCGCAGCCTGCCGGTGGGGCCCTGCCGCAGCAGGCCGCGCGAGACGGCGTCCTGCGCGCCGCACGCTCGGCGCTGTGAGGTCGCCTGGGCGGCGGCGGGCGCGCTCGGCGTCGCCGCAACCGCTGAACGAGCTCGGCAGGGGCCCCACGCTCTCGCACGGCTGCCACGCGCTCGGCTGCGGCTGCCATCCGCAGTGGCTGAGCCGAGGGGCGGCGGAGCAGGCAGCGCTGCCAGGCCCGGTGCAGCCCCTGGTGTGTGGGAGCACCCAGGCGCGGGCAGCGGCCCGCGCGGCGCCGGGCTCAGGGGGCGCGCGCCTGCAGGCTGCCGCGATCGCACAGCTCCAGCATGAGCCAGGTCTCGCCGGGCGCGGCCGTGAATGCGCCCGGCCGCGGCGGCGCCGGCGCCGGCGCGCCACCGGCGAGCGCGCCTAGCTCGTCCTCCCAATCCCCCAGCGCACACCGCGTCCCTGACCCCAACTCGCGGCTGCCGGCGCTGTCGCAGCAGGCGCCGCCGCTGCTGCCCCAGCGAGCGATCGCCTCGCCGCTGCCGCTGCCCGGCCGCGCGGCGCCGCCGGCGGCGCCGCCCCAGACGGGTTTTGCATTCGCCTCCCGGCTCAGCGCCAGATCGCTGGAAACCTTGAGCAGGCTCCTCTTCAAGGAGGTGCCCGGGCTGGCCCGCTCGGCGCCGCTGCGGTCGGCGAGCCGCGGCGTGGGCGGCGCAAACTCGGTCCCGTCGAGCGGCAGGCTGCTCGAGCGCGTGAGGAGGGCGGGCTCGAGCGCGGCGGGGGCGGCGGCGGCGGCGGTCGCGTGCGCCAGCGTGCGCACCAGGCCCGGGTGTGTCAGGCGCTGCGAGACGGCCACCTCCAGCGGCACGTCGCCTTCCATGCGCGGGGCCTCGTAGATGATCTGCGCGCGCCGCGCGAGGCGCGCGTCAGGCGCGGCGCGCGAGCAGCGCCGCCTGGGTCGTCCGTGGCGAGGAGGCCACGGGTGGTGCCGCGCGGCAGAGGGCATGTTCCTGCAGCGCCGTGTCGCGCTTGCCACGCGGTGGCGGTCCTGGCGGCCCGCCGACGGCCGCTCGACTCCGGTCCCCGCCAGACGCGCCGTCCAACGCCCGGGCTGGGGACGAGCGGGCGCCTGCCGGGGGGAGGCGCGCGCGCGCCGGGCCGCACCTTCACTGCGACGGGCCGGCCCAGGTGCGTGCCGCGGTACACGCGGCCGTAGGAGCCGCGGCCCAGCAGCTGCCCCAGCGCCAGGCCCGGGAAGGGGGTCACGCGCGGCATCAGCGCCGAGCGCGAGCTGCTGCGCTCGGGGGCCGGGTGCGCCAGCGCGTCGTGCAGCGACACAAACCTGCGGACGGCCGCGGGGCCCAGTCAGCGCAGGCCGCCGGCCGCTCAGCGCCGAGCTCTACCCTGTGCGCGCAACTGCGGCGGTCTGCGCGCCCTGCTTGATGCGCCGGCAAGTGCAAATGTGTTGCATGCGAGGTCGTTGCATGGGCGTGGCCTGCCGCAGCGCCTCGAACGCTCCAGTGCCACGCCCGGGCGCCGTGGGCGGGGCGCGGGGCCGCACCACAGGTGCCCAAAGCGCTGCTGCATGCCCCTCTCGCACGACGCCACGGAGCTGGGCACGCCCACCAGCGCCGCGGCCGCGTCCACCGCCTCGCGCGCCGCAGGCCTGCCGCGCGGATGCGGGATCAGCTGCCGCAACTCAAGCAAACGAGCCGGTGCAAGAGTGCACCGCGCTGCAGCAGCCGGCGCGTGCAAGTGTGCACCGCGCTGCAGCAGCCGGCGCGGGCCTGGGCGCCGCACCGAAACACCATGGTGAAAATGCTGGTACTACGCGAGGCCGGGTCGCGCCGCTGCACGCCGCGAATTGAAAACTCGTGGCCTTTCCTGAGCGCCTCCGCGTGCGCGGTGCATATGTCCTGCGCGGCGGGCGCCTCTCACGTCGACGGCGGCGGCGCAGCATGCATGGGACAGCAGAGACGCGCGCGCTGGATGCAGGATGCGCCGAGGCGCCACTGCGGGGCTTGGAGAGGTCAGGCCCGACGAGCGGGAGGGCACCTTTGAGGGCGGGCTGCCCAAAAGCTGGAACGCGTCCCAAAGCAGGAACCCCTCAGGAGCGTTCTCGTGCGCGAGGCCTGCCGCGTGGAACAGGCTTCAGGCTCGGCTGCGCGTGCACCTCACATGACCTGTGCCTTCCTGCGGGACAGTGCGCTTGCCCCTGGCACATGCGGAGATGCAAGCAGCGCCGGCCCTTGGCTTGCACACTGCCGCTGCAGACCCCGCTGCGCGCCAGCCGAGCACAACGGCAGCCTCCTGCATGAGTGCTTTCCTGCATGGGCCCTTTCCTGCATGTGCGCTTTCTGTGCGCGCGCGGCGCCGCGCGAGGCGTACCGCAGACGGCCGCCGCGCGCTCGTTGACGTGCAGGATGTGCCAGGCGCCGGGCGCGGGCCGCGCGGACACGAACATGAGCGCCTCGCAGTGCGCGTCCACGGAGCGGATGAGCGCGAGCGAGCGGTTGCGCTGGTTCTCCGCGCGATCGGCCTCCAGCTCGCGCCGCAGCAGCTCGGCGAGGTTGGCGGCGACCTGGGCGGCGCTCGCGTCCACGCAGCGCGGCGCGCTGCCGCCCAGGCACCTGCGCGGGCGGGCGCGAGCGGGGTCGGGCGCGCACACGGCCTGCCTTCAGAGTGGATTGAAACAAGCTCCTAGCGCGCCCACCTTTGCAGCCTGCATGTGGCATCCACAGACCCACATGTGTAGCCCAACGGCACAGGGTTGCTACAGTGCTTCGCAGGAGCTCACATGCATGCGCCGGGCGGCTAGGACCTCAGCGGCTCTGCCTCCTGAGTACATCGACGCCACACCACTCCGAACACGGGAGACTGCTTCAGCCCGCCCACAACCATGCAGGCCTGCGGATGCGGTGGGCGGGGTGCGCACAGCGTGCCCATGCGGTGGCCGTTGCTGATGAGCGGCGCGCACATGAGGAAGCCGAAGTGCTCGCCGATCGCCGTGCCGGCCAGCCTGCGCCCGCGCACCGGCCCCTCTCGCACGCGCGCAGGCACGCGCAGAGGTGACGCACAGCCCGGTGCACGCCCCAGGCGCATCTGGACAGAGCGTCTTGGCTTGCCTTGCACAGCCAGTGCTGTGGCAGCAGCTCTGTGGCGCGTTGCGGTGCGGTGGCAGCCACCGCAGCGCTCTGCGAAGCCGTCCTTCCGACCAGGCCTCTGGCACGACGCAGAGACACCGTGCAGCAAAACTACCAAATGTACCCTTCCGAAGGCCAAGCGCATGGAGCGTCTTCACGCTGTCCTCGCACCAAGACCCCAGCTGCCGCCGCGAGTGGCGCCTCCCTGCGCTCTCTCTTCCCGCGGCTGCAGAGCAGGGGCGGGGCGGCGCACCGCGCGTCCTCCGCGCTGTCCTCCACGATGAGCACCTCATGGTTGGGCGACAGCAGCTGCCAGCCCGCGAACGAGAAGTCCAGCTTGGCCGCGCCGCCCCCGGCGCCCGGCTCCGGCAGGCCCACCGCGTTGGCGACGCGCACGCGCTGGCCGTCCAGCAGGAGCAGCGCGGCCAGCTCGCAGTTCAGCACCGTGGACGCCAGGCGGAGCAGCTTGCCTGCGCGGCCGCGCCGCGCGTGCGCCGCTGTCAGCTGCAAGCCGTGCACTGCGGCGGCCTGGCCCACCCCCCGCTGCCCGCCCTGCTCCCTGTCCTCGCCTCGCAGGCCTTGTGCACCGGGGGTGCGCCCGGCGACGGAGCCCGCCCCCAGGCGGCCCCCATGGTGAGCGCAAACACGCCAGGCTCTGGCGTCGGGTGCGCCTGCTGTTCCGCCGCGGCGTTTGGGACAGGGGTCACCCGCTCAGGAGCAGCCTCAGCCTGCAGGCAACAAGGCTGAAAGTGCCCCAGGAAGGGGGTGGGGTGCCTTTTGCCCTGAAGAGTGGAGAGCAGGCCGCACCGCAGCCAACGCTGCGGCCCTCGTACGACGCGCGCTGCAGCGTGCTGCGCAGCACCTGCAGCCGCGTGTCGTCGCACGAGGGCCGCGGCGGCGAGCGTGCGTCCGACCCCGAGCCCGGCGCCGGCGCTGCGGCGGGCGCGGCGCCACTGCACCCGCCTCGCAATCCATCCGCAGGCTCTGCGGGCGGGACAGAGGCCGCTGTCGGCGAGTCGACCAGGGCGCCAGAGCTCTCGGGTCCGCTGCTGCTGGTAGGGCTGCACGACAGACCGCTGCAGTGCGAACGTGCGGAGACGCATTCACTGCTGGGCGGCGCCGGCAGCAAGGCGCCGGACTCGCAGACTTCCGCGCTCGCTGCGGCCTGCGCAAGCGCAGGCGCTCAGGGCGCGCCAGAACAGGAGAGCTCGGGAAGTCCTGGTTTCTCAACACCACTCCGGCTGAGTCGGAGCTTTGCGCTCCAGCGCCACCACGTGGCCATCTTCCAAGCACCTACGGATGGAATATTGCGTATACTCAAACATCGGCGGCCCGGCCCGGCGCGCACCCGCAGCCCCTGGCTGGCGCCTGACCTGCCTTCCCGCCGTGAATTCTCGAAAGTGCTGCAGGGCCTCGATGCCGCTGCTCCCATTGGGAGCTCGATACGCGTGGGTTGCTTCCAGTGCACAGCCTGAACGTCGGCTCCAGTTGATGTTACGCGTTGGCGGCCCCCGGCAGCAGTCTGGCAGCAAGCCGTTGGCTCAATGCCCTTCGGACCCTTGCTGCTGCGGTGTGTCAAAAGTGCAAACCGCTGCTCGTGAAACCGCGGGAATAGCACCTGCTGACACACGAAATTGAATAGCAGGGTTGGGACATTGAACGAGCACGTGGCACCACGCTATGCGTTTAAAATTTGCCGTCACAATCAGTCCTGCATATTAGCGCAGCATAGATTACACGTACAGACTGCCCAGCTACACAGGCATACCTAGCACAAGCTGGCCCTGCATGACAGACTTCCTAGAGGGACACACTTGGGCGCTGGCCACCTTGATTCTCAAATAGTACAGGGAACTCCGGGCGGGCGCTAAAGCCCTACTATTTACACAACCTAGCAACGCTGTGACACACATCACCCCGCCGCTGCGCACACCCATGACGATTCGTGAAAACGCGCGGCCGCGCAGCGCCGGCAGCGCGCAGGGCGGCCCAGGGCACGCCGGGCGCGTTGACGGCCCTGACGAGGCCCCGGGCGCGCCGCCCGGGCGCGCCTCGACAGCGCGCCCGGGCGGCTCCCCCCAGCGCGCGCGCGCCGCCGCCAGCTCAGGGCGCGCTGGGCGACTTGGCTATCTTGATGGGCCCCGGCACGCCGCCCGGGTGCGCCTTGAAGGTGGCCAGGTACTCGCGCGCGGCCACCAGCTCGGCGCGCCGCCGCCACACCCACCAGCCCTTCTCCGCGCCCATCAGCTCCACGATCTGCGCGCGCGCGCAGAGGGTAACAAATTTAACCTATCTAATCTAACCTATCCGACGCGCTGCGCCGCTCGCGGGCGCGCGTGCTGCCCTGGCAGTTCGCTAGCAGCAAGGCAGGCACGCACAGCGCCCGGCAGGCTTGCTGGGGGAGCACGGCGCTCGGTGCAACGCCCCGCTGTGAGCCTGCAAACAACATTCTCGGGGCTGCCGGAGCTGCACGCTGCCCCCTCGAGCCACGGAGCGCCCGGAGCACCAGCAGCGCAGCCTCCTGCCACGTGCACTGCCGCCAGTGAGCCTGTGCAGCGCCAGGGTGGGGGACAAAGGGCGCACCCGCGGCAGCGCCTGCTCGCACGCGGCCACATCCACGAAGGCGAGCCGCGTGCGCCGCGCGATGAAGTCGCACGCGGTCTCCGCCATCTCCTCGCGCACCGCCCACACCACCTCCGCCTCGATCATGGGGTGCCCGCGCACCAGGCGCCGGCCCAGCCTGCGCTCCTCGGCGAGGCGCGTGATGCAGGGCGCGCGGTCGCCGTACGCGTCTGCGCGCGCGTACCGGCGTAAAGCACTTGGGACGCTTGCCAGCCAGGGCGTGAAATACCCACGAACGTCCCCGCGCGCGCGCGCGCGCCGCCGTTTGCCACCCCCGCAGCATTTCACAGCCAGGCGCGTGGCGGGCACGCGCCCCCATGCGCAGGCACACCCACCACCGTGGACCCACGCAGCACCCGCACGCGACGACTCCGCGGCGCCGCCGCGCACAGCATGTGCCTCTTGCCTGCTGGACGGTCAGGCCCCACGCCCAACCGTGCGGCCCCAAAGGAGAGGCGCTCGCATGGAGGAGCCTGCTTGCTGGGGGCGCCGCAGGCGGGCGCCCGGCGGCGCAGCCCCACGCAGCGCGCCCCCCGTCCGCCCCCGGCCGCGCACCGGCCAGGTACTTGGCGACCTGCGTGTCGATCGCGCCCGGCCGGTGCGGCACCGTGTAGTTCTGCGCGACCTCGGTGAACAGCGCGGGGCTGTACCGCGCCGCGCCCACCAGCTGCACGCCGCGAGAGACACCAAATCAGGCTCTCTGCTCGGGCGGTGCTCGCGTCATGCAGCCCCGCCCCGCGTCCGATCAGGCAACGGCGAGACGTCAGGGTGACCGCAGGCGCGCGCCACTCCCGTCCCCGCACGCAGCCACACCGCGCCCGCGCGTTACTGCAGCGGCGTCAGGCGCGCCTGCAGCTCGGCGGTGCGGCAGGGCCCGCAGGCGCTGATGCGGCCGCGCGCACATGCCTTGTCCAGCGCGTCCGCCGCCATGCGCCGGTACGTCGTCCACTTGCCGCCTGCCGCACGCCCTCGTCTGAGCGGCCGCCTCTGTTGCTTATAGGTGTTCTATCGTCATTGCAAACACATAGCAAACAGGTACAGAGCTGCAAACCCTGTCGCAAACGCGCGCTGCCGCACAGGTTACATACACGCATGCAGTCCGACGCTGTCATGCCATGCGGCCTGCCGCGCTCGCCTGCAGACGCTGCCGTGGGAGCACACCCGCCGCCGGCGCGCCCACCCCGCCCATAGACCGCCCCTGTCAGCCGCCCGGGCGCGAGCCGGCCGCACGCTCCGGCGATGCCCTGCCGGCCGCGGCCGGCGCGCGGCGGGGCGCGGCGCGCGCGCGGCGCACCAGTGATGGTGATGAGCCCGTCGGGGTCGACGACGATGACGTGGTCGCGCGAGGCAGAGGCGGTGTCCGTGGCGCGCGGGTCCACCGCCAGCGGCCGCAGGCCCGACCACGCGCTCTGCACGTCCGAGCGCCGCACCTGCGCCGCGGCACCCGGCGCTCTCGGCGCAGGGCTCTGCACCCTCTGGGCGCAGGGGCCTGCTCGCGGGCCGCGCTCCCAAGGTGGGGGGCGCGGAGTGGCTCGGCGAAACTTCGCGCCCGACTCGTCAGGCACCATGTCAATGTGGGGGTCTGTGAGGCGCGAGGCAGCCGCAACATGCACAGCCCGCCTGCCGGGCGAGCATGGGCCGAGCTCGGGACGGAGGCGCACCCCAATACACCGCCCCCTGTGCTCTGGGACTGACCACCGCGCGCCCTGCCTCCCACATTCCCATTGCGGGCGGCGGCGAGGGGTGAGGGAGTGAGGTGAGGCAGCCATGCGCCAAAGCAACAGCCACAACCAGAGCAGGTTGCCGCTGCAGCTGCCCGCAGCAGCATGCGGGCTGGCGTGGGGCGCGCCTTGACGGTGAGGTACTCGGCGATGGAGTCCAGGATGAAGCCGATCTCCTCCTCGCTCGGCTGTGGCCGCATCGTGATCTCCGCGCTGCTGTCTGCGCGCAGCACGCCCGGCGGTCAGGGCGGCATGCGGCTGCTGCAGCCCCGCCGTGCGTCGTTTGCTCCCCACGCATGGCTCAGTGGTGCAGAGTTGCATGCTGCAGCTGCATCAGAGCACTCGGTCCCGTGGATCTGAAACTGGAGGTCGCTGGCACAATACTGGCGTGGCACTCAGGACCATGGGAGTGCTCTGCATGCATGTGACTCTGATGCTCACGTAGATTTACCACAGCCCGCTCGCTTCCTGACACCGCAGCACAGGACGCCGCGGGCCGCGAGCGCGCGCCGCGCCTGTGGTTCCCGCGACGGTGGCCTCCAGCCACGGCAGCATGAACACCACGCGCCCGTCCTGCAGCCAGCACCTCGAGATCATTGGGCAGTGCACACCCGGATGCAGGGCAGGGTTGGTCACAGAGCGATGACACCAAGACGTGTGAGGATGAGGGTAAAGCAGGCCTGACATGCAGCACAGAGGCAGCAATGTTCAGGGGCTTGGCAGCAGCCCGCGGCGGCGCGCTCAGGGCTGCACGAGCGCGCTGGCTGGGCACAGGACCCACTGCGCGGCCACGGGCGGCGCGCGCGCCTTGGTCTTGGGCACGATCATGCCCAGGTGGTCCGGCGAGTAGTAGTCCGGCAGCGACACGTGCACGCCGCTGCTGGCCATGATCATCTTGGGCGCGTGCGCATCAGACATCGCGCGTACCTCATCGCTGAATGGGCCGCCCGCGTTGATCACCTGTGCAGCGTTCACCCTCTCCACCCTGCCCTGTCCCTTGATACCCTTGACTCAAGTTTTCAAACACGTCGCGCATGACGCATCACATGACAATAGCGGTCTCCTGCTGCTTACATCTGCAGCGCGCGCGTGCGCTCCGTCACGCACCCACCAGCCACCTCGGTGCGGCTCTCAAGCACGCGTTTGTGGGGCCTCAGCCACAGGGCGCTGCAACGCATCCTGTACAAGTCGGCGGCGGCGCGAACAAGGTGCGGTGCTCCCAGCCGCCGGGGCGCGCGCGCCTGGCGAGCAAACACGTCTGTGGTGCGCTTGCTCAGCTTGTCCCGCACGACCGCCCCGCACAGCTGGCCGTCCTTGTCCTGTGCGGGGCGCGCGCATATGCAGTGAGCGGCGCCAGGGACCGGCAGCGCGCAGTCGGCGCGAGGGTGCGGTGTTGCGCACGGCAGCCGCCGCAGCCGACACTGACGCGGTGGCTCTGCTCAGACAGGCCCCTCATGGACCGCACCTCGACCCACTCACGCTGCCTGGATCATGCAGACAGCTGGCAGGCCGACACAAACCGGCGACACTGCGTGCACACGCAGCGCTCGCCGCTCGAGCAGCCCGGCCCCCGCTGCGCTGCTCAGCAGGCCGCAGCCCGGACGTCCCTGCGCCTCGTAGCGGCGCGAGAGCGCGCGCGCCCCTGCAGCGCGAGCCCTACCCTAACCCTGCCACAAGGCGGCCCACCTTGAGGAAGGCCTCCACGGCCGCGTAGTTGAGCACGGTCGCGCCGGCCACCGCCGCCGTCAGCGCGAGCGCCACGTTGAAGCGCGAGTCGTTGAACTGGCCGTCGTAGTACACGATCTGCGCCGCCGCCCGCCGCGTCAGCCGCGTCAGCCGCTCACCTCGGCGGCGTGCAGGGACTGCCAGCGCCCCTGGCGTGAGCAAGGCTGCCAGCGCCCCTGCGTGAGCAGGGCTGCCAGCGCCCCTGCATGAGCAGGGCTGCCTGCGCGCCGCGCGCCCGCCGTGCTGCGCCCGTTGCAAGCGCCGGCGCACGCTTGAGCACGGCGGCATCGCGCAATCAGGCATAGCCCACAGGTGGGCACAGGCGCGGCAGAGGGCCGCGGCGGGCGGCTGCGGCGGCCAGCCAGAGCCAGGTGCTTGCTTGGCGTGATCAAAGCTGAGGGTACGGCCGATTGCCCATGGCGAGGGGGCAGGCCCTGCAGACTGTGCAAGGGCGCGTGCCGTGCCCTTGAGCTCGCGCCCGCTCGGGCCGCTCTGGGCGAGCGTGGGAAACTGGCGCCGCGACTCGGTGGGCGTCATGTAGCGCGACATCGTCAGGCCCTGCCCGCCCGCCACCAGGTCGTACACCTGCGCGGCCCGCCCCATTCACAGCCCGGGTACCGTTATATATTAGCTGGCTGGATCAGGCTTCTGAGCCAACATGCCTGGGTGCACCAAAGGGCGCGCGCACTCTCAGCCTTCCTGTCTTTCAAACGAACGAAAAGAGTGCGCTCGCGAATGCCGGTGACACGCAAGCATCGCACACTCCATGCATCGCCATGCACCTTTGCCGTTCCACAGCTCGCCGCCTGAACAAGCGCGCTGGAGACCAACACACGAGGCCTCCCATGCGCGGTTCTGGCGCGGACGCACATGGCTGCCAGAGGGCGGCGGCGAGGGTGGCAGACAGCGTCCAAGGGACCGCACCTTGAGGCCGGCCCAGTAGTATGGCACCTCCCACCACTTGTAGCACGGCTGCGCGCCACGCCCAGGCCTCTCAGCGGGCGCCGCATGCAGGCCCTCAGACTGCTCAGTCTTTGCCGACGTGATGACACTGTTAATGCGACCAATTTCACCTCCCTTGCCGGAACGCAAATGCAGTAAGCCTCCCAAAACATGTCAGGCGCTTTGGACAGTTCGAGCCTGGCACGCAACCATGCACGCGCCCCTACGTATGAACGGCGCTGCTGTCGCGCCATGCAGGGCACCCCGGCAAGCACAGTCCGGCCTGCAGCGCTCTGCTGGCGCGCGCGGGCACACTGGCGAGCGGCGCAAGCGTGCGCTCGCGCGCCGCAGGCGGCTGTGCACCACGGGCGGCGCGGGGCGGCCCGCACTGTCATGATCGGCAGCGCGCTGCACAGGTGTGGCGCGTTCTCGAGCAGGCGCTTGCGCTCATGCAGCGCCTCGAACACCAGCTTGAGCTGGCCCCAGGCCTGCGTGGGCGAGGTCGTCGAAAATGCCTTTTCCAGGTAGCGCACGCCGCCGTGCACCTGCGCGCTGGCGCCGCGTTTCAGATTTAACCTAACCCTACCTCGGCGCCGCATTGGCACGGACCTGCTCTGCGCAGAGGCAAGCGCTCAAGCTGCTGCACCCGCCCGAGCTGCTGCGCCCGCCTTTGTGGTCGGCAACACGCTGGTACACAGAGTGCCAGCGGCCGGTGCCGCGCTCCCAGACATCTCCGCACGGACGCTCGTGGCTCGCGGCCACGCTGCAAGCGCGCGAACGCGGCCGGGCGCGGCCGTTGCGCAGCGGGGCAGGCGCCGGGGGTCGGGGGAGGGCCCGCGCGGCCGGGCCGCGCGCCAGCTTGGTGCTCTTGGACGACGTGCCCGAGCCAAAGTCCTCGCGCTCCACCAGCGCCACGCGCAGGCCCCTGCCGCGCCCCGGGAACCGCGCGCTCGGCGCGGCTGCCCTGCCAGCAGGCGCACGCACGACGAGGAGGGCGGTCCCAGCACCCAGAGCGCCAGCGCTCAGGCGTCTTCAGCAGGCACTCAGCGGACACACCATACGCCAGAGCGTGCAGGGCGTCCGGTGTAAAAAAAGTCAGGAAGCTGAGCAAGCGCAGGCGCCCGCAGAGCCTGCAGCGCTGCGGGCACGGGACGAGGCAGCGCGGCGCGCCGGGTTGCCGCGTCGACCGCGCAGCCGGTGCCCGTCGCGCCGCCGCCGACGATGAGCACGTCGAACGGGTTGTCGGCCGTGCCGTCCGCCAGGCGCCGCAGCAGCTCCGTGCGCGGCGGCACGCTCTCCGCGAGCAGCAGCGCGGACGCCGCAGCGCCGCCGGCCTCGTCCGGCCGCCGGAACAGCGACCAGGCGCCCAGCGCAGTCGCGCCCGCGCCCAGCGCCACGGCGCCCGCGCGCGCCGCGCTACGCAGGCGCCCCATCCCGCCCGCAGCTACTGCAGCATGCCGGATCCCCTTCTATCAGGGCCCGTGAAGCTTGATGGGAGCGCAATTTTTCTCTCGCTTCAGTCCGAGTTTGTATTTCTTGATCCGCCTCATCAGGCATGGCCCGTGGGCCCTAGAAGGGAAGGGCGCTGTGCTGTCTTGCTGCTTTGCTGTCTGCTGCACTGACTGAAAAGCTCGTGCACGCACTCTGCCGGTCTGCAACGATGGCGGCCCAGGCCGAGGCTCTGTCAAGGCTAGATGTCACGTCGGAGGCAGCTGCCGGCCATAGCGCCGACGAGGGCTCGCCCCGGGACGACTATGTGCTCGTGGACTGCGGGGAGTCCGAGACGCCCCAGCCGGTGCGGTGCTCGGCCGGCAATGCGTTAGAAGGGAGGGTTTGAAAAAAGTGCACCGGCCCTGCGCGCCATCTGGCGACTCCCTGGTTGCGGGCGCGGCCGCGGGCCACGCGCTGGGCCAGCCGCGGGCTCTGGTCGCGCAATGCCAGGGTGATCGGGCGCGCCCGCTCAAGGATGGCGCGAGCATCACTTCGCCTCCCTGCCGCCCGCGCTCCTGCGCACGACCATGCTGGTGTCTCAAAGCACACAGCCAGCAGGTTGTGCGCGCGAGCTGCACGGCTGCCTGCGGGCAGGGCGCCTAGGGCGCGATGCTGACCCGCGCGGCGCCGCGCATGCGCGCAGAAGACGCCGGCGAGCGCCAGCAGCAGCGCGTCCGCGTGGGCCTCGCCGCAGGAGCTCAGCCTGCGCGTGCCAGACGCGCCGCCGCCGGCCTCCAGCGCCATCGTGCCGCTGCAGGTCGACAAGCGCGCGCTCGCTGCGTGGGAGGCCGCGCAGCAGACCGAGCGCGCCGCGATTGCCGGCGAGGTCGCCGGCCTGCCCGGCGTTGGCGTGGGCGTGCCGCCTCCCGCGGCGCACGACGCGCCCGCGCCCAGCCCGCCGATCGCCGCTCTGGCGGCACCCGTCAAGCCCGCGGCCGCCGCGCCGCAGAGCGCGTCGGCAGCGGGCAGCGAGGAGGCGCCTGCGCCCCAGGACGAGGAGGACGCCGCCGGCGAGTCCGCGCAGGGCGGCGCGGCGCCAGAGGCGCCGCCGGCGGGCGGGGGCAGGGCGGGAGACGAGGACGAGGAGGGCGCGTGGGTGAAGCCGGACCGGCTGTGGACGGGCGCCTCGCAGCCGGGGTCGCCGCAGTCGTCCGGCGCCGCCGCGCACGAGCAGGCGCGGCTCGCCGCTCCGTGTGTGTGCGCGCGTGGGTCGCAGCCGGGCCGCAGCAGTCGCCATGCTGGCGAATGCATGAGGCACTGCCACACGCCCGCCGCTGCACGTGCAGGCTGCAGGGATCAGATGCCGGGCCAGCCCGCGGATGCTGTGTGAATGTTGCTGGGCAGTGCGCTCAGGCAGCCACACTAACCAGGGCCTGCCCCAGCGCCCGGGGCCTGCCCCAGTGTGCATGCATTGTTGCAGCTGCGCCTTGCCCTTTCATGCAAAGAGCAGTCCCCAGGCGACCATGGAGGAGCTGTGCACAGCGTGACCCTTCTCTCACCCTAACAGAGACCCTGTACAGACCGAACGTGTGCGCGCGCGCAGGCGGAGCGCGCGGGGCTGCTGGCGCCGGTGCAGCCTGCGCACGGCGTAACCTGCTCTCTCCCTATTACATGCCCTGTGCTGAAGCCCAATGCGCGCGCGGGCGCAGGCCGAGCGCGCGGAGCTGGCGGCGCTGGAGGAGCTGTGCGCGGCGGCGCCCGAGTCGCCGCGCTCGGCGCCGTTGCGCGAGGCACTCGAGGGGCTCGCGCGCGAGAACGCGCGGCTGCGCGCCGCGCTGGAGGAGGCCGGGCTGCAGCAGGAGTGGGTGCTCGGCAGCGTGGTCAAGAGCAGCGAGGCCGACAAGGCGCAGCTGGCCAGGGGCCTGCGGTGCGCGCGCGCGCTCGTGACCCCGCCCCTGACCCCGTCCCGGACCTGGGCGCCCGTGCCGGCTGCAGGAGCGGCTGAGAGCAGGGGGGCCGACAGGTGCGGCTGGCCAGGGGGCGGCGGTGCACGCTTCCTCCATGTTCGTGCATGCTGGCTGCAGCAGGAGCAGGCAGAGCGATGCGGCGGCAGTGCACAGCGGCGAGGAGAGCAGCACCGCGCGAGAGCGCGCGGGTCGTGCGCGCTTTGCAAGCGCTCCCCGGGCTGTGCGCGCGGCCTGACGCCGGCAGCGCCGCGCGCGCGCAGGGAGATGACCGACCAGCGCGACGCGCTGCTGCAGGAGTTGAAGCACAGCGAGACGCAGTTCGCCGGCATGGTCGCCGAGGCGCTCGACGAGCGCATCCGGCACCTGGAGACCGTCCTGCTCGGCCGCGCGCCGCCGCGCGGCGCCCTGCCGCGCCCCGGCTCGCACCCGGCCCTGGCCTCTGCCGCGGGAGACGCGGGCGCGGGCGCGGACGGCGCGCGCGCGGCAGCAAACCGTGAGCGCACCCTCGCGCAGGCCCCTGAGGCGCCGCCACCGCGCGCCGTCACGCCGCCGCCGCTGCCGCTGCCGCCCGCGACGGTCGCTGCTCTCGCGTCCGTCCAGGGACCTGGGGCCCCGGGGGACCAGCATGAGGTGACGTGCAGCCCTGCCCCTGCGGCGCCGCCGCTGCGTCGCCGCGCACCGAGCAGCAGCTCATTCGTGCGGCCGGCGTCCGTCGCGGCGCCCGCAGCGGCGTCCGCGCCTGCACGCGCCGCCGCCGCCGCCGCCGTCGCCGCGCCTGTCGCGTCTACATTTGTGCGGCCGGGCACCGCGCGCGCGGCGCGCCGCGCGGCTGCGCCGCCCGACGAGTCCACCACGCGCGCGGCGGCGGCGGCACGGCCGCTGCACGCGGGCCTGGCGCTGGCGCGCGGCCTGTTCAGGCGTGCGAGCGCGCACGTCGGCGGCCTGCTCGGCGCCGCCGGCGCCGCGGCGGGCCAGGCGGGACACGCCCTCGCGCACGCCGGGCAGGCGTCGGCGGGCCGCCTGGCGAGCACCACGCACGCCGCGCCGCGCGCGCTCGCCGGGGGCGCGGCCGGCGCGGCGCGCGCGGGCACGCAGGCCGCCGCGCGCCTGGACGGCGCAACCGCGCAGGTGGCCGCGCCGCTGCGGCGCTCCTCGCAGCGGGTGCGGCGCGGGGCCCCATTGCCTCCGGCTGCCTGCTTGGGGCGCCTGCTTCGGTGCGGGCGGGTCCGGGGCGCAAGCCGATGGTGTGCGCTGGGCAGGCGTGCTCCGCTCTGCTGGTCGCCGCGGCGGGCAGGGGTACGTTCTGGATTCTCTGCAGAGGGTCCTGTCAGGTGTACTCCTCGTGTGCTCCTCTGCATCGCTGTGGGCGGCAAAAGCCGCGCGCGGCGCGCCCCAGCCCCGCCGTGAGCAGCGACGGGCGCTGAGCGCGGGCTGCTGACCCGGCAGGGCGGCCAGGCGATGCGCGAGCGTGCACGCGCCGCAAGCGGGCGCCTGGGCGCGGGCGCCGCCGCCGCTGGGCGCAGCGTGGGCGCAGGCGCCTGGCGCATGCGCCGCGACGTCAGCCAGGCGCGCCAGGCCCCTCAGTCCCTCTCCACAACTGGGGCCTGGCTCTAACGACGGGACCGCTTGTGGCGCATCCTCGAGCTGCTCCCAATGCCAAGCGCTGCAGCATGGTTGCTCAGTGGACCTACCATGACAGCCCTGGCTACTTCTCTACCTGCTCACTCCTCGCCCGGGTCGCCAGTGAGCAGCACCATCACCGTTGTGCCTCCAGGAGCTCGGTGATTGCTGGCAGAGAGTGCTGGCCAGCCCAGCTTGGATGCCCGCGCGGGTTGTCAGCATGCGCCCAACTTAACCGCTGCTCGCCGGGCGCGGCAGGTGCGGCAGAGCGTGGTCTCGGCCGGTTGCGCGGCAGTGCGCGTCGCCGCGCAGCAGCTGGGGCGCGCGCGCGCCGCTGCCGTGCGCGCACTGGAGTCGCCGGCCGTCCAGAGCTACTGCAAGGCGCGCCCAACGTGCATCTGCAGCAGCGCTCCCGTACCGCAGACAGGCTGTTATATACCGCATGGCTTACAATGTATTGCTTCACATCCTAAGGACCAGAGTGGGCTGTGATTTCAGGGGCATAGCTCCCGTGTGGTCATCAGCAAGGTGGCCCGTAGTCCTCTGGTGCCGGTCTGACAGCGATCTTGGTGGGGCTGCCGCTGGTCCCAACACCGGATGATGACCAGCGGCGCTGGCGCGAGACTGTATGCGCAGCGGCCCCGCCCGCCGCACCGCACCCAGTTGCCTGTAGCCGGCTCTGCCGCCCAACTCGAGCCCGGGCATAGCAGGTGGCCGCGGCGGTGGCGGGCGCGGCGCTGGTGGGCGCGGCCGTCGCGGAGGCTGCTGGCGCGCTGCTGGGCAGCCTGGCGGACGCGCGCGCGGAGCGCCGCGCGCAGGCCGCGCTAGCGCAGCAGCTGGCCGCGCTGGTCGCGCGCGCGGTCGCCGAGCAGCCGAGCCGGCCGCCGCTGGACCAGCTGGTGCGCCCGGCGCGACGGCTCGTCGCTGACGCGTGGTGCAGGGGTGTGGGTGTGGATTAGAGAATTGGATGGGTCCGGGGCACTCTGCATCTGAAGACGTTGGGCTGGTCTGCAGCGTTGCAGCAACGCACGGCGTACCGACGTCGCCAGGTGTTCTGCAGGGGGTCCGGCTCTGTTGGGGCGACGGCGCGTGCCTCGCATCCGTCCTCATGTCGTCTGCAAGGGAATGGCCGCTGTTACTGGGAGCGAGAGCCTCTCACTCCCCCCCCACCCATTGCCAAGCTGAGCCTAGTCACAGGAGCAGGGGCGGCACGCCAGGCTCCCGGCCGCCCAGCGCCGCTGCGCACGCGCAGGTGACCAGCGCGCACGAGGCGGCGCGCAAGGCGGACGCCGCCGCCGCCTGGGAGCCGGGGCCTGACCACCGCGCGCCTGCGGACCCCGAGCGCCGCGAGCCGGCGAGCGCCGAGCGCCGCGCGCTGGCGGGCGCCGAGCGCAGCATCGACGGCGGGCATGGCAGCGGGTGCCCCTGCTGCGAGGCCATGGCGCTGTGGGAGCGCGCGGAGGAGCAGCTCTGGGGCGCGGTCGCCATACCCTGAACCTGCAGGGCTGCGGCAGCGCAGGGCGCGCCGCAGCGCCGGCGGGGCAGCCGCGCGGCGCGGCTGATGCTGCGCGGGTGATTTGAGCACCTTGGCGGTTGGGGGTCCCTATGGGCTCCTGGCTCTGTGGGCTTTACAGATGCCTCTCGGGCGCTTCTGCTCTCAACAGAGTCCTTGAGGGCTTGTCACAAGACGCGGGCGGCTGGGCCGGCCGTGTTGGCTACATGGCACACAATCGTGCAGGTTTGCTCTCGTCGCGCCTGCAGAGCAGCGGGCGGGACAGAAATTTCAGTGTGAGGCTGGCGCGGGGCGCGCGCCTGTAGCTGCCCGCTGTGAAATACCTTGAAAATGTACCATGTTTCGCGTGTGTACTCTCGGGCTGCAGTGTAGGCTGAAGGCGGCCCTCCCCTTTGCGGTGTGGCCGCATGGGGCGCGCCGCGCCGGCAGGCGCGCCGCGTGTATCTGTCAAGTGTAGATGCCGCGTGTATCTGATAAGTGTAGATGCTGCGTGTATCTGATGAGTGTAGATGTGGGGTCTGCCAGACCCTGGCGCCCGGGGGCTGCCGCCCTTCCCGGCCCGCCGTCGCCGGTTGTCGGCGAGGCCCGCGATAGGGTTGGGTCTTGCCTATGCCTGGGAGCGCTCACCCTCCAGCCCGCTCCCTCACCCCCCACTGCTTGCAGCGCTGTGACAGCTGGGGAGCGCTCTGGGCCGCGCCCGGTTGTCATAGGGCGTTGCTGCCTTGTGCGGCAGGCCGCGAGCCGCTCCACTGGCACTCGGTGTGGGTATGTGGATTACAACTGTGGTGTGGCAGCGACAGGATGCCTCGCAGCAAAGGCTGCTGTACTGGTCTCTTGTGCCCGCAGATATCGTCGATCTGCCCCTGGGCTGCCCGCTCTGCGGCACGAAACGCATGTGGGAAGCGCGCCGGCTGCGCGCGTGGGGTGCGGGCGCCCAACAGGTTTCGGATGTACACTACTGCGCTGTACGCCTGGAGCAGCGCTAAAATAAGGGAGCCCTGGCCAGCTCTGCTAACCCTGCTCGCCCGCGCTGCTGGCCGCGCAGCCTTGGAGCGGCCAGCTGGGGCTCAAGTTGCCCGGCGGGGGGGGGGGGGGGGGGGGGGGGGGGGGCGCGCCCCCCCGCCCGCC
>JAABUJ010001137.1_pt1 | contig 41343 bp, 43 predicted proteins | sample 5559131 | NCBI WGS metagenome assembly JAABUJ01 (sample SAMN10711875, study PRJNA513366) | rock metagenome | isolation source: Antarctica rocks | place: Antarctica: Victoria Land, Mt New Zealand nord | collected 2016-01-07 | reverse complement strand
GCCTCATCGAGAGTGCCTGAGACCCCTTTGTTTTCTCCCGTAAATAGGCCGTCAGATGAGATCCAACTGTATTTTCATCACCATGTATGTCCTGACGGACATGAAGCTTTCCAGGTAGCTGATCATGCCGCCTTTCCACCTTCATCAGTACAAATAGACATTGCAAGTAGTGAAACGTGTAGGTGCGCGCGTATTCCTTGCAAACTGTAGGCGCGTCTTAGCGTCTAAATCGTCATAGCCGTCGTGGAAAGGCAATGTGATCAAAACAGTACGTTGCCTGGAAAGTTTTCGGCTCTGCGCCATTCTTGATACTGCTGGCGAATTCTCAAGAGCCTCCGCTTCTACGGTTCATGACCCGTTTGAGGCTATAAGCGACGGGGGAAGTGGGCCGCCAGATCGTGCTTGTTCGGACACGTTGGCCGCTCCCTGTCCGTGGCCATTGACACTCCCCTGAATTCGCCAGCAGTATCAAGAATGGCGCAGAACCACGTCGCTTGACACACACGTGCACTCAACCGTGAGACGCTCGTATCGTTGGGAAACCGGATCTTGTCGGTAGTGGACATGGGCAGGGTAGGAGACCTGGGATCATGCGGCTAGGTGTGATCCACGACCGGCGCGGCGGCAGCTTTTTTCGGCTCGCCTTGCGCTGCATTCGAGACAGCCTCCCACGCCTCCCAGGTGGCGAGACGATCCGCATACGTGGCGCGGGCCCTGGGTAAGGTTCCAGAGCCAAGGATGAATCACAGCGGCGGTTGCTCCGCATCCACGATCGTCAGGATGGCTTCCGCTGTCGCGTGCGGATCACCGCGTTCTGCCTGCGAGAGGCCCCCAAAAACCCGCTGCCGAAGATCGGCGTACGCGTCCATCCCTGGTGCGATCTTGAGCGACGAGGGGCTGTCGAAGTCGGTTGCATAGGCTCCGGGCTCAATCAGGGTCACGTTGATCCCAAAGCCCTTAATCTCTGGCGCCAGGCTTTCGTGAATCGATTCGATTGCTGCTTTCGAGGCGCAATAAAAACCGATCAGCGGCAGGGGGACAATCCCAAGGGAACTTGAGACGCTGACGATGTGTCCGCTGCCCTGTTCCCGTAGCAATGGCAGCGCAGCTTGCAGCACGCGCACCGTTCCGAAGAAGTTCGTATCAAACAACGTGCGAACGTCGGCCTCGCTCGCCTCCTCAACCGTGCCGACCAAGCTGTACCCGGCATTGTTGAGGATAATGTCCAGCCTGCCGAAGTGCGCGTGAGCCCGCTGAACGGCCTGCCGAACCTGATCCGCATCGGTCACGTTGAGCGCCACGGGGAGAGCAGCGTCGCCGAAACGTTCCGTCAGGTCCGCAACGTCTGCGACGGTGCGAGCAGTCGCCGCATGTATTCGGCACTGAGAAACGGGGTCATGCACACATTTGATGATGCGGGTTGGCAGCCTGAGTGCTATCTATAGTGAGACCGCCGCCCACACACGTTTGAGGAGGCCAGTAAGCCCTTTAGCCCAACTTTGGTACGTCCTACCAGCCGATTGTCGCGCCACTCGCAGCAGCCCTGAGCGACGTCAGCGCCCTCATCATCAAATGTGTGCATGACCCGGGGCGTGGGTGGGGGTTTTTGCCTAACCCCTCGAAAAGGTGCTTACACGCTCCGCACTTATTCGCCGGTCGCGCCATCGATCGCCTCGCGCATGAGGTCGGCGTGGCCGTTATGGCGTGCCGTTTCCTCGATCATGTGGAGCACGATCCATCGCAAAGTTTGGACGCCCCCGCGCGGTCGTCGCGCCTGGTCGTTCAGGTCGGCAGCAGCCGTGATCGCGCGCGAGTGCGCCACTTCCGCGCGATAGAGGGCGAGGATCGTCGCGACGCTCTCGTCGGGGCCGACACGCCAATTGGCGTCAGGATCGGCGTCCGTCCAGGGAAATGCGACGTCTTCCCCCGCGAACACCTCCTGGAACCACAACCGCTCGACGTAGGCGAGGTGCTTGACGAGGCCGAGCAGCGTCAAGCCCGAGGGGGTCAGGGGGCGCCGGAGGTCAGCCTCGGAGAGCCCGTCGACTTTCCACAAGAGGGTGGCGCGGTGATAGTCGAGGAACGCCGGCAGCATGTCGGTCTCGGGACCCGCTTCGGGCGGGTCGCGGCGGTCCACGGGCGGTGTCTGCATCATAGTTCGTCCTGCCTCCTGCCTACACGATGAGCCTATCAACGTCCATTATAGTGATCCGCGCGTGACAGCGTCCTGTCAGCGATGGCGTCGGATAGGAGGTTATGCAGAAACCCCCTGGGTGGCACCTACCATGCACCCACACGAGACGAGGGCCGCCGGCATGACGCCGGCGGCCCTCTCCCTATGGTGTCGCCTCGTCTTAGAAGCTGTAGCGGCCGCTTGACCTCAGCTCGGGAAGCGTCAGAACTCGGAACGCAAACGGGCAGTGGCGCGCGTCAGTCTGCGCTGGTCCCTGCCTGATGTCGCCTATGCCGCCTGCAGCACCGCGCATACCTCGCCCCACCGCTCTTGGAAGAGGCATCGCTGATCAGCTAGGGAGACCGTCTCGTTCAGGTGGTGGCGGGAGCGGAGATGGTCGCGCAGTTCGTCGTGGGCGGTGCAGAAGCGGGCCGCTGCCTCGAACGAGCCGAAGCCGCGCATCAGGTAGTACCGCTGTTTAATGCCCCGGTGATCCTGCTCCATGCGGTTGTTCATATAGCGACTGGTGTGGTGCTCCACCTCTGGTCCCAGCGTCTCACGGATGGCGCGCGGGTCGGCGTCGTGCCCGTCCGTCGTCACCTTCTCCGGGGCGTGGCCCACCACCGTGTGTGCCTGCGTGAAGAATCGCTTGGCGGCGTCCATATCCCGCGTCTCGCTCAGCATGGAGTCGACCAGGTTGCCGTCAGCGTCGATGGCCCGGTACAGGTAGCACCAGCGCCCGTCCACCTTAATATACGTCTCGTCTGCGTGCCACCTGAGGCCTGCTTTGCCCCGCCGCTTGGCGCGCAGGCGCTCCGTGAGCAGCGAGGCAAAGCGTGCTTCCCACTCTCGGACGGTCTCATGCGTGAAGGTGAAGCCCCGTGTGAGGAACATCTCGGCGAGGTCACGCAGGCTGAGTTTGTATCGTAGTCGCCACAGTACAACGAGGAGGGCGATGTCCGTGGGCACTTGCAGGTGGTTGAAGGGCGTGCCCGTCCGCTCGTTGAAGGTCCGCTGGCAGGGGCGGCAGCGGAACAGCCGATAGCCCAACGTCGTCGCTCGCTCCATCTCCTGTGTTGCGTCCCCCTGGCAGTACGGGCAGGCCATCATCCTCTCCTCAATGCGCGGTTGTAAAAGAAGAAGGATACCCGGCCGACAGGCTCTTGACCACCACTGATTCTGAAACCTGACGCATCCCCACGGGCGGCTCGCAGGATTTCATCCGACAAACCGGGATGCCCCTCTCGCACGGCGCGCGACAGGATGATCGCGCCGACGAGCGTCGACAAGGTGGCAATCGCCGCCTCGCGCTTACGCTCGTTCGGAGGAAATACGCCCTCGATGAGCCCGACATAGCGCTCGAGCCCATCTGCAAACGCTCGCTGCGCGCCGGCTGCTTGGCGTCCAACGTCAACAGGCAGGCTGCCAGTCGGACAACCGCCGGCGGGCTCATCGCGGTGTTCAGGTGAGAGGTAATTTGCCAGCCGCTCCGCCATGGGGATCAAATCCCCCGTCGTGGTGGCGCCCTCTCCCGAAATCTCGCTCAGGGATTGCTCAAACGCGTATCGAACCGTCTCGATCGCCAGATCAGCCTTTGACTCGAAATGATTGTAGAAGCCACCATGCGTGAAGCCGGCGGCCTTCATCAGGTCGGCGACCGAGACGTTATCGATGCCCCGTGCCTTGAAAAGCTGGGTAGCGGTCTCGAGGATCTTCCTCCTGTTCTGCGCCGCCACCTCCTTCGTCACTCGCATCGCATGCACCTCACAAGGCTTGACAATGATGTCACCCATCAGCATAATTATAGGCTGTGGGGACGGCGTTGTGCAAGAGACCGCGCTTCTCCGCGCCCCGGCTGCTCCCGCTGACCGCACTTCACGCGACCCGATGGTCCATCGAAATCAACAGAGGAGAGGAAGCAACATGCAGATTGAGCGGTCACGCTGCCGAAGTTGGACCCGCAGATGAAACTGCCCCGGCCCGCCAACCAGACATGTTCTGGGCCTGCAGATGGGCAGCCATCTCTCAACTTCGAATGCCGCCTTGTTCCTTTTCTATCATCCCAAGGAGTGACCTATGAAGGCTGTAGTCCAGAGTGCTCTCGGCGAGCCGGCGGATGTGCTAAAGCTCATCGACATCAAGGATCAATACCCGCCTGCCCCGGAAGAAGTCTTGATCGACGTCAAGCTTGCGCCCGTTCATTATGGTGACCTGCGCCTGACCCGTTCGCAGCCAAACATTCCCGAGGACGTCGGCTTCGTCCGGCGCGGCTCGGAGGCGGTTGGCATCGTTCGCGCGCTTGGCTCCGAAGTCGAAGGTCAAGGCAATCTCAAGGTCGGCGATCGGGTGATCGGATTTCCGGCTGTCGGATCGTGGGCAGAGAGCGTCGCTATCCCGGCTCCCGCAGCGATCCCTGTTCCACCGGAGCTCAGCGATGAAGTCGCAGCGCAGCTTTTCATCAACTATGTCACCGCACGCATGATCCTGCGCGGATTGCGCAAATCGGTTCCTGACGAGGTGCTTCGCGAAGGCGCGGTGCTCGTCACCGGAGCCAGCACAGTCGTGGCTCGTCTGCTGCTGCATTTCATCGATAAGGAAGGTCTCAAGCCGATCGGTCTCGCACGCAGCACGGCGAGCGCGACGCGCGGCGCGACAGAGCTGGCGGGCGTTCAGGTGGCCGCTACCGAAGACGCCGATTGGCAGACGCAGATCACGTCCTTTGCGGCAGGGAAGAAGATCGTCGGGGTTCTCGACTGCGTTTCCGGTTCCCTGGTCGGCGATCTCGTCCCGCTGTTGGCCGACGATGCGGCCATCGTCACCTACGGCGCCCTTGGCGGGGGCAAGCTCGGCATCGGCGGGCCTGAGATCATTGCCCATCAGTTCGTCATCCGCGGCGTCACGTTTGGACGGTGGTTCTTCGAGCTCTCGCAGGAGGAGCAGATCAACGACATTCGATCGGCAATCAAGCTCGCCGGCGAGTTGCCGTCCCTCTTCAAGGTCGGCGGTGTTTATAGCCTCGCCGACTTTCGGGAAGCGATCTCGGCCGTCGAAGCGCCGAACCGTGACGGGTTCGTCTTCATCAAGCCATAGCCGCAAGCGTTCTGAGCTGGCCGGTCAACGGGAACGAGCGTCAATCAGGACAAACCCGCCGGGCAGCCTGAAGGCGAACTGCTTATTACACGGCGAGCAAATCGATAGAGGAGAAACATGATGAAAGTCGGGATAATTGGGGCCGGGACTGTCGGTACGACGCTTGGCGAGCATTTCGCAGCGGCTGGCCACGAAGTGCTGATCACGAATAGTCGCGGTCCGGAAGGTCTCTCCGAAAAGCTAGCGGAAATGAGCCAGCCTCTCGAACCGGTCACTTTCACGGAACTGGTCAATCAGGCTGAGATGATCCTCTTGGCGCTGCCTTGGCGAAATGTCCGTGACGTCCTACACAGCGACGTCGATTGGCGTGGGCGTGTCGTCGTCGACGCCACGAACATCATCCTAAGCATTTCTCCCGACTTGGAGATCGACGATCTCAAAGGGGACTCTGGCAGCCAGATCGTTGCGCGCCTAGTGCCCTCTGCCCGCGTCGTTAAAGCCTTCAATACTCTCCCTTTCGATACAATGTTCGCACCAACCCCAACGGGCTTCAGACGTGTCCTGTTCGTCGCTGGCGACGATCCAAACGCCGTCTCAACCGTGTCAGATCTGATCGACGAAATCGGCTTTCAATCCGTCGCTATTGGCGAGCTAGCGACCGCAGGCCGGCAAATGGAGATCGGTGGCGTGTACAGCAGGCTCGAATTGTTCGCCGCCGATGCCGGATAGTGATGCCGCCGTGGTTAGACCGCACGGTGCCAACGTGGAGGAGACATCATGAGCAACACCGACATCGTCCGTCGCTTCTTCGACGCGTGGGAGGCCAAGTCGCTCGACGGCATCATGGGCCTGATGACGCCCGACGCCCGCTGGCTGAACGTCGGCCTGCCGGAATCCGTTGGCCAGGACGCGATCCGCAAGGCCATCGCCCCGTTCCTGGCCACCGCCAGCAGCGTCGAATGCAAGGTCCGTCACATCGCCGAGACCAGCGACGGCGCGGTGCTGACCGAGCGCACCGACATCTTCGACAACAACACCAAGATCATGGCGGTCGACGTCATGGGTGTTTTTGAGCTGAAGGATGGCAAGATCTACGCCTGGCGCGAATACTTCGACACCCGCGCCCTCGCGCCGGCATCCTAGGAATTCAGGCGGCCGTCGCGTGCCGGCCGCTCAGCGACACAGCCTTCCCACGCTCACGGCCTATGTCGGCGACCCGGTTACGATCCCCGTGACATGGGCGAGGTCCGCGTCTTTCACCGGAACGCCTTCCTATGTCGGGCCGTGAGTGCGGACCATGCCGGCAATAGCATCACGCTGAAGGAGACACGGGCAGCCCGCGTTGCGCACCGGCGTCGCCTACGGAGCGAGATCAGCGAGAGGAAGGCTCGCGTCGCCGACTTCTTTCCGGCCCTCGTCCTTCGCCCCGCTCATCCAGCGGCTCCGGTTCCGCCGTTGAGCGATCAAACCGAAAGGAAAGAAAAAGGAGAGCAACTAAAAGTCGGGGGGGGATCACGGCAGGATCGGCCCTAGGATGACCAGCGTCTGCAGTTGCACTGGCACACCGTCTCACTTTGAGTGCGCGTCATCTTCACACGTGTACTTGTAGTACGTTGGACCTGGCCACATGAAAGGATACTGTTGGGAAAGGGTCATGCAGCCAGAGCGGCAAAGAAAGGATGAAACGCGCGTGTGTTCACGTGCGGTCCCTGTCCACCACTCATCAAGACGGCAGAGATTGATTGCGACGGCGGTGGCCACATGTTGGAGGCGTAGTCTCGTCTCTCCCCGGTACCGCGCCTGTCGGAGAGCGCAGCGACGTACTCCCTGGGAAAGTGTTCCCTCAATGCCGGCACGTCGTGCATAGCGCTCTTTAAAGGCGGCTGTTTGTTGGTCGTGGCGTGCGGTTTGCATGACCGCGTGAAGGTTGTGTGGTAAGAGGCCGAGCTTGCGCGGCCCCCGCTTCGCACGCGTACAAAGGGGACGAGCGGGACAGACAGCACACTCACGGGGAGGGAACGTGACACGAATCACCTCTTGCCCGTTCCGTTCGCGTCCAGGAATCCAGAGATGGTTCCTCTTTCCTTGAGGGCAGGTGACCGTGCGTGCGTCCCAATCGATCGCAAAAGAGGCTGCGTCAAAGCCTTGGCGCGCCTGCGCCTGCCAACTGGGGTCGGGAGCGACAGGACCACACAGCGTCACGTCGTACAGGGCTTGACTCGACACGAGGAGGTCTGCGTCAAGATAGCCTGCATCGAGCAAATGCTCCGCAGGGGTCAAGTTCCGCGCGGCCAGGTCGGCGTGGACGTGCGCGGTCATCTCGACATCAGAGGTCGTGGCCGGCGTCGTCGCGACGTGGGTCATGAGGTGCGGCGTCTCGTCGTCACAGGTTTCAGTTAGATGCACCTTGAATCCTACCCATGTCGTCGAGCGCTTCGTACTCACGCGTGCGTCGTCATCGTAGGGCGAGACGATGAGCAGAGCGGCGGGCGGGAGGTCAGCGGGTTCCCGCCAGCGCACGCCCCCCCGCGTCGTGGGCGCATAGTATTGCTGCATCCATACCCGGCGTAACGTTTGCACAGCGGGCAAGGCGCGTATGTAACTGGGACCATATCTTCGCGCCCCACGGCAGCGTTATACGTCCGAATCTTCGCGCCCCACGGCAGCGTTATACGTCCGATTTGCCGACCGCTACCGCATCACACAACAATATGTAGTAGGCAAACGTAGGTAACAACCATATATGCTTGTTCGGGCCCAGTACTCGCAGCAGGTCTATGCTTCCAATCCGCACTCGCGGCACCCTTATGGTTCCAGTTGCAACTCATTTGAACCCGTTTCTCGGATCGCTACATGCCCGCGCCCTGCCGACGACCGGCGAGGTTATGGGTCCAACAGCGGCGAAGATATGGTCCTTGTTACAGCGTAGCTCCTCTGGCGTGTCTGGATGGGAAAGGGCGGCCAGCAGGGTCAGGCCATCGGCGCCGATCACCGCAGCGCGTGCGGCTCGCTCTGTCGCTGACGCCGGTACACGTGACTCCTCGAAGCGCCGACTGTAACAATCGAACCAGTCGGGCTGGATCTGACTCCGTAACCACTCCGGCGTCCGTTGGGCCAACACGTTGAGGGCCTGGCGCAGCGTTTCGCCCACACAGACAAAACGATTGATGCTCCGCACTGCGGCGAGCACATGCGTTGAGTCGGTGCGTTGACGGCCACGTTTCTTGAGCAGTCCTTGTTGCTGCGCGTAATCCAGCACCCGCTCGAGCAACCGTTGTTCGGCGTGTGCCTCGCCGATGCGGGTACGGAAGTCGCTCAAGAGTGAGTAGTCGAAGCCAGGATCGCATAGGTCGAGTCCTAGCAGATATTTCCAATCTAACCGTCCACGGACAGCATCAGCAGCCTGTCGATCGGGGAAATCCTCGACGAACTGGAGGACCGTGACCAGGGCGAGACGCCAGGGCGCCTCAGCGGGCCGACCGGTCGACGCAAACAAATCAGCGAAGAGGGCATCGTCATAGAGAGCGTCGACCGTGTCACGGAGGCGCATCGCGAGCGTACCTTTAGGAAAGGATGCACGGGCGATGCGTACGGTGTCCTCAGGGATAGAGTGCCAGGATGCAGGGGGGAGGGACATGGCAGCCTCCTTCATTATTCTCCCTCAAGCAGAGGTTTTTCGTCTGCCTTTCTCTTCCATCGTACTAGTCACGTACAGCTCCTGCATTTCCCAACAGTATCCTTTCATGTGGCCAGGTCCACACGTCCCGGTGTGCTTTGAAGAACATCTTTGCACTCAAGGCAGCAATAAGCTACAAATTCCTCAGTGCAAAGAGGAGTTGCAAATTTCTGCCAGGCGTGAAATGAGCGGCGAACGCTCCCAGTGGCCGAGTCATAACCGCTTGTCACGCTCAGAAACGTATCCCTTTCGCTGTTCCTCAGTGCAATCGAATGACCCGTTTTTGTTCCTCAGTGCAAAACTCAACTGCAAAAAACGCCGAGCGACAGGTGACGACCGACGGATGCCAGGCGTGGATGATGCCCCCGAGTGCAAAACTAGACTGCAAAACAGTGCAAAGACGTTCTTCAAGGTACACCCGGACGCCGCGCCTTCCCTCGAAGGGCACGGCCTAGCGCCTCGCAAGCGACCGAGACGCCCTTTCGCGGGACCACAGCCCGTGAGGCGTTCCGGTGTTGCTACTACCCCGTGATCGATGCGGATGCACGCCTTCGGGGCGGGGCTCGTGCCGCCCGCGCCCAATGATTACGCGGCTGTGGTGATGTGCGAGACGGAGGAGGTTATGAGTGCGGCGAGGAGCGGGGCACTGCGGCCACGTCTTCGCCGTTCGCCGCCCTCCCGGCGCATTCGCCAACGGTAGTCGATTGGGCCGCGACACCGGTCTACGCCCCCTGCGCGCTCGTCGAGACACCGTTGGCCGCAGCGCGCACGGGGTGATACGCGCCGCGACGCACCGACGCGGACGCGACGAACTGCGCGCGCCCCAGGATCGTGCTGTGGTCGTCGCCTGGCGCGGTCACGCGAGGGCCGGACGGTGACGACGCCGATCCCGCTGGGGGCGCGGCCGGTCATGCGGGCGTGAGGTGGAAGTAGTGGCCCTGGTCGAGGTCCTCGATGAGCCCGGGGTGGGTCGGCTGCCAGCCGAGCAGTGCGCGGGTCACCGCGCTTGAGGCCGGGACGTCGGCACCGAGGAACATGGCCAGCCAGCCGAAGTGATCGCCGGCCTCGTCTGGGGAGACGGACGTCACCGGCACGTTCAGGTGGCGGCCGATCACCTCGGCGATGGCGCGGACCGGCACGCCCTCGTCCGCGACCCCGTGCAGCACCGCACCGGCCGGGGCCGTCTCCAGCGCCAGGCGGAACAGGTGCGCGGCATCGCGCCGATGCACTGCCGGCCAGCGGTTGGACCCGTCGCCGATGTAGCCCGAGACGCCCGTCGTGCGGGCGATGTCGATCAGGGTGGCGATGAAGCCGTGATCCCCGTCGCCGTGGACCGACAGGGACAGGCGCACGACGGACGAGCGCACGCCGCGTGTGGCGAACGCGAGCGCCGCCTGCGCGCTCGCGATCCGCGGATTAGCCGCCGCGTCGGGCGCGTCCCGTTCGGTCGCCACACGCCCCGGTGCGACCCCGAGCACGGCGGAGGCGATGACGAGCGGCCGATCGGAGGCCGCGAGGGCGGCGCCGAGCGTCTCGATGGCGCGCTGATCGATGCGTAGCGCGTTCTCGGACTGCGAGAAGTCGTGGATGTACGCGAGGTGGATGACCCCATCGGACGCGGCCGCGCCGCGGCGCAGGCTGTCGAGGTCATCGAGGGCGCCGCGCTGCGCCGCGGCCCCGGCGGCGGCGAGGGCCGCGGCCGCGGCGTCCGAGCGGGCAAGGCCGATGACCTGATGGCCCGCGCCGATGAGCTCGGGGACGACGGCGGAACCGATCCAGCCGGACGCGCCGGTCACGAAAACGCGCATGGATAAACCTCCTGATGGTCGAGCGCCTTGTCAAAGGCGCGGGTCGAGCGGTAGAATAATGTCAACCGCTGCCATCAGCGTAGCAGGTGATGTCAGCGGCTGTCAAGGCGTCGATCGGCGCCACCCGGACGTCGGGGGGGGGACGAGAGAGACGTGCGAGGCTAAGGCATGGCATGACGGTAGGGGAGGCGATGGGCGCATGAGTCGATGGGAGCCGGACGCCCGCGGGCGGCTCGAGCGGGCGGCGTTCGCCCTCTACGGTGAGCGCGGGTTCGACCACACCACCGTCGCGGAGATCGCCGAGCGAGCGGGGCTCACCGAGCGGACGTTCTTCCGGCACTTCGCCGATAAGCGCGAGGTCCTGTTCGCGGGCGCGAGCGACCTGCGGGAGTTGCTCGTGGGCGCGGTCGCCGACGCGCCCGGCTCCCTGGCGCCGATCGAGGCGGTCGCCGCCGGCCTGGAGGCCGTTAGCGTCCAGTTCCGGGGGAGGCGCGAGGGCGCGCGCCAGCGCCAGGCCATCATCGCGGCGCATACGGAGCTTCAGGAGCGTGAGCTGATCAAGCTCGCCGCGCTCTCCGCGGCGCTCGCCGACGCGTTGCGCGGGCGCGGCGTCAGGGAGCCGGACGCGAGCCTCGCCGCCGAGGCGGGGATCGCGGTGTTCAGGGTCGCGTTCGACCGGTGGATCGCCGACGCCAACCAGCAGGACTTCCCGCAGCTCGTCCGCGCGTCGCTCGATCGCCTGAAAGCCGTCACCGGGGGCGCATGACCGTCGAGGGGCGTCACTGACCGCCGCACCGGCGGCGCGTGTTTCAGTTGGGGTCAGCATAGAGGACAGGACGCGGTAGGCGCAATACCCCGGTCAGGGAGGTCCCCTTTCGGACAACGCCCATATTACTACAACGTTACGTGTCCCCTTAGGCCGTGCTAGTACCGTCCGACGGAAATGGCTCCGCGGAAAAGACCCTCGATCTTCGCGCTGCTCACGGGGGAACGGGCCACCGAATATGCGGAATGTTTTCAGGCGAAAGGTACTAGTACCCTTCGCTGGAAATGGTTCCGCAAGTTCCGTAAGCCGTTTCGAGGAGTCATCACGCACGTTGTAGCGTGCCGAACATGCGGAGAGACTTCCAGCTTGCGGTACTAGCGACCTGGAAGCAGGCGTGCGACCGCTCAGTTTGGCGGCCAGCTTGCCCCCTTGTCTGACGGTCTCCACAGGTGAGTCTAGCGAAGTAACGTTGTAGTAATATGGGGGGGGTAACGCCTGTCCCGCGCCGATTCCTGGCAACCGGCGCACGGACAGCCCTATCGCTAGAGGAAGGACCACGCGGCCGCCCTCACGGCCGATCACGGAACATGACGGTGGCGCGGCCGTCCGCCCTCATCGCCCCGCTCACCGGGTCCTGGGAGGGCACCGTCGCCTGCACCGCGCGCACGACCTGCTCCCCGTCCTGATCGGACGCCGCGCCGCCCACCTCCTCCGTCACGGGTCGTGGCCGATGCGCGCCGTGTCGTCGGCGTCGTCCCGCCGCATTTGCGATACTGGAGGAGGGGGAGAGCGCGATGGGCGATAGGACGAGCGACGACCGCCGGGACAAGTGGGGCGGCGGCGACGACGACGAGGTGGACCTGGACACGCCGTTGCCGCCAGGGCAACAGGGCCTGGAGGACGTGGCCTGGTGGTGGATCGCGGCCACCGCCGACGCCACCGACCACACGCTGGACGACCAGGCCGCCGTCGCCGAGGACTGGCTCACCGCTGGCCTGGTCGCCCTCGCCTGCGTCGTCGTCCGCGCCGTCACCCCCGGCGCGACCTACCGCGATCTACTCACGTATCTGCGTGCCACCTCCCTGCGCGATCTGACGACCGAGGCCGCCGCGCTCGTCCCCGAGGAGACCGCGCCCTTCATCCACATCACATCGCAGGACTTCGCGAATCCAGACGTGCTCACCTGGATCGAGGAAACGATGCACCGGCGTCACGCGCGGATCAGCGCCTCGTGAGGGGATAGCGCTCGTGGAACCGACGCGCCGGCCACCGCTGGGCCGACCGAGCTGGAACGAGCGTGCCGCGCTCGCCCTCCTCGTCGTCGTCGCGCGCCATCTCCTCACGACGGAACCGGCGCCGCTCACGGCCGACCGCCTGGCCCACGTCGTCGCCGCGCACGACCTCCCGGCGCTCGTCACTCTCCTCGGCGAGAGTCCCGACCCGCAGGCCCGCCACGCCGCCCAGCAACTCCACCGTGCCCTCCGCGCCAGCCAGGCGGGCGTCTATGTGTGCGTCCTCCCCGGCCTCCCCGTCGCCCTCGCCGACCCGTTCTTCCGCCTCGCCCTCGCCAAGGCCGCCGCTAAAGCCGGCCTTGATCTCTTTCCGTCGGACCCGACGGGACACGGATAGAGCGCCAGGGCCGCGCTCCGCCAGAGCGCGAACGGCCTTTGGCAGGGCGCTACGAGTCCTCCCATGCCCTCAGATCGTAGCGCTATTTTGGCGCTACTAGCCCCCTAAACAGGGCGCTATTCGTCGTTTTAGCGCCACAGGCATGGCGCCACGATAGCGCTACGTTTTACGGGCGAAAAGGGGGGATTGGCGCTACGTTGGCGCTACTCTTTATCCTGGGCGAGGCGCTATCCGTAGCGCTAGCGCCATGGTCACGCTAGCACCGTCGGCGCGCCAGACGCCCGCGCAGGCCGTGCGTGAAGCCGGCCCCGCGCGCAGCGACGGGGCACAGGGTACGGGGCAGGCGTCCGGCGAGAGGGACGCTCGCGGAACAGGACGGCGGCGCGGCCACCCGTCGTCGCCCCGCTCATTGGGTCCTGGGAGGGAACCGCCGCCGGGTCCTGGCTGATGAACTGCCGCGCCGCCCACATGACGAGCGCCCAGGCGAGGGGTAAGACGAGCCAGGTCTCCCAGGGTCGATCGGCCGGTTGCAGCGGCAGCAGCAGCAGCCCGTCGCCCAGGCCCGTCAGCACGAGCGCCGCCCACACGAGACGTAACACTCGTTGTACAATTAAAGCGCATATAGCGCTTAATCTTTTACGATCATTTAACAAATACGAGGACATAACGTGCGGGATCTGCCTTTGACGCTCCGCTGGTATCTCTATCTGCTATTCCTGGTCGCAGTCGCCCTTGTCGTCGGACAAGTCTCGCTGTTGCCGATAGGGCATCCGACGCGTGACTTGCCGATGGCCGCCGCGTTGTTCGTGCTGTTGACTTATGTCGGTGAGCGGACGGTGGTGCGGATTGGTCAATCTATCTCTCTCACCCTCGCTACGACCGTCCACATCGCGACAATTCTACTTTTCCCTGCCCCCATACCCGTCCTCGTAACGTTCCTGGCAACACTACTCTCCGGCCTACATGACACTAAGTATCCGCTCTACAAACGCGCTTTCAACGTCGCGCATGAAGTATGCACTGTCGGTGTCTGCAGCCTCGTCGTCGCGCTTGTCGCCGGGCCATCGCGCGTCCTGAATCCTACCCATGTTGCGACCTTATTGCCGCTCCTCGCACTCCTGCCGGTTCTCTATTATGCGCTCGACATCGGCCTTGTGATCGGCGTGTTCAGCCTCCTCGAGCGGCGATCCCCCTGGGCAGCGTGGCGGGAGATGTACCGCCGGACGCTACTGCCCGAGCTGGCGACAATTTCTACCGGCATCTTAGCCGCCGCGTCATGGCATGTATCTCCGGTTTTGTTAGCCCTATTTGTGTTGCCCGTCGTCGCCTTACATACGACCTTCCAAGGAATTGCCCAGGCTGAGGAACGGGCTAGCGCTCTGGGTCACGTCCTCGCGGCGGCCGAGCGCGTGCAGCATCTGCACCAGCAACCTGCCGACCTGATCCGTGAAGTCGCTACCGCCGCTGTCGCTATCAGCGGGGCATCCGTCGCCACAGCCTATCTACGCGATCCCGAGGACCCAACGCAGCTTGAACGTGTCGCCGTCGTGCCGGTGACGGCCGACGCGGGACCACGGCATGTCCCCATGCCGTCGCCGACGCCCGACCTCATGATTGGCGAAGACGAGCAGACCGCGACCATGACGTTCGCACCGGATGGGCCGGAGGTTATTGGTCTCGTCGCGCTAGTCGGCATACCCACGAACCTGGGAAACGCTGGGCGACAGGCTCTGTCCATCCTGGTAACACAGGCGGTGGGCTCGTGGCGAAACGTGCTGATGCACGAGCGCGTCGAAGCATTGGCGTCTGAGGACGGCTTGACAGGGCTCCTCAATCATCGCTCCTTCCACAAGCGCATTGAGCAAGAGGTGGCCCGCGCAGGGCGCGCGCAGGATGAGCCTCTCGCCCTCGCCATGATCGACTTAGACAACTTCGGGCGCATCAACAACACCTATGGACACCAGGCGGGGGATGCGACGCTTGTTGCCGTCGCGATGGTGCTCCGTGAGAGCGCCCGATACGCGGATGTGCCCGCGCGCTATGGCGGCGACGAGTTCGCACTTATCCTCCCACGCACCGAGTTGGATGAGGCGCTGGCTGTCGCCGAACGCGTGCGCGGAGCGCTCACGGGGCTACACATCATCCACGAGGGTGCCGCCATCCGTGTGAATGCCAGCATCGGCGTGGCCGTCCTCCCCCTACACGCCGTGACGTCGGCGGGTCTTATCCGTGCCGCCGATCAGGCCGTGTACAGCGCTAAGGACGCCGGCAAGGGACGCGTGGGACGGCCAGAGGACAGCTTGCTCGCCCAGGGCCATGATATTACCGCCCTCGTCGCCCAGTTGGAGCACGCCAACCTAGCGACGGTCGAGGCCCTCGCCACAGCCGTTGACGCCAAGGACCCCTACACACGCGGCCATTCACGCCGCGTCAGCGACTACGCCGCAGCCGTCGCCTATGCTCTTAACCAATCCCCTGAGGATATTGCACGGGTACGTCGGGCCGGGCTCCTCCACGACGTGGGTAAGATCGGCGTGCCTGACGCCATCCTGCTCAAGCCGAGCGCGCTCACCGACGAGGAGTTCGGCGTCATTAAGCAACACCCCGAGATCGGGGAGCGGGTGTTGCAGGGATTACCCTTCCTGGCGGAGATCCTGCCGGCGGTGCGTCACCACCACGAGCGCTGGGACGGCCGCGGCTACCCCGACGGGCTCGCCGGCGAGGCCATCCCCCCGGATGCGGCCATCCTGGCGGTCGTGGATGCATTTGATGCCATGACCAGTTCGCGCACGTATCGTCATGCGCTACCGACACACGAAGCGCTCCGGCGCCTGCACGAGGGGAGCGGTACACAATTCGACGCAAGAATCGTGGCCGCCTTCACGCAGGCCCTGAACGCGGGCACGCTCCAACTCCCGCCGCTCCTCCAGGCGCGAGACACACCATAACGCCGAAGTACCCCCATCATTTCCACACCCCTATCGCCGCGTAAGAGCAACGATAAAGACATTGACAACGCGCCAGGGCACTGATATAATGGCTTTAACAAACGCTACCGTTCGTGATAAGGAAGCGGACGCTGAAACCCGCATATCGCGAGAGTAGGGCGCTTGTTGAGGAGGCATACTATGCGAAAAGGGACTCACATTCGGAACAGCCACAAATGGACCCGTTGTGCTATTTTAGGTCTCGCTCTGACCGTGACCCCATTCTTGGGATCGATGGGAACGATGACTGTTTCTCACGGCAGCGGTGCGCTAACGGCGGCATCCTCCACGGACACAACATCAGCATCCTCCGGCATTGGCAGCGATAGTTGGAAGTGGACGTAACGAAATATCGTTGTTGTCCAACGGAGGCCCGTCGCCACATGGCGACGGGCCTCTTGTGTCACTCGCCCGATGCGCTATCGGCCGGAGCTATGTTCGATGGAGCCTCCGCGACGGCATTCTCGGCTTTTTTGCGCGCCCGATAGTCCCGGTAGTAGGCAGCATTCTTCTCATCGACCACGCCGACACGGCGCCCGCTCCAATTCCGCCCCAAGTGTTCGCGGCGATAGCGTTCCACCTCCTCGCGCATGATCGCCCGCACACGAGGTGCGATCGTTTCCACTTTGATCGTACCCTTCATGGCCGCGCCCCTGATGGTTGATGGGGCGAGACCAAGCTCTCGCGCCGCCTCCTCGGTTGTGTACCAATCCCTCTCTATACTCATAGCGAGCCTTCTCCGGCCATGGCATAGGCGTCGACTTCGTTCTCGCCCAGCGCCGCGCCTTCGTCCCACAAGGCGGCGAAACGTCTCGCGCCGAGAACGTCTCGTGTCGACTCGGGGCAGTTGTCCTCTGCGTCCCATCGCCCAGCCCCGTCACACACCCGCACCGCCGCCCCCCAAAGTCGCACAGCCCGATCCGGGGCGTCGTGCGCCGCCAAGGTGGCCAAGCCGCGCAAGGCCCGGCTAATCTGGACCGGGGAACTCAGCCTACGACCCGCGATCAGCGCATCGCCGTAGCGCGCGCGGGCATCCGCCGCGCGCCCCTGCGCGCGCAAGCACACGGCTAGGATAAGCATCGTCCGGTTGGCGTAAGAGGCGCTGTAGTTACCTTGCTGCACCTCGGCCAAGGCCTCCTCACAGAGCGATGTAGCCTGCGCGGCATCCCCCTGCGCAAGGGCGAGACGGCCTAGCTCCGTCAGGGCTACCATGATGATCATGTGATAGCCGTGGGCGCGTGCCATCGAGAGCGCGTCGCCAAGCGCCTGCCTCGCATACGAATAGTTGCCTTCATCGACCGCCACGCCGCCGAGGTCGACTATCATGTTGCCAATCTCGTGCGTGTCCCCCGACGCTCGTACCAGTGCCAGCCCCTCCTCCAAATATCCGCGCGCCGCCCCGTAGCGTCCCTGCTCCCAGGCGACGTTCGCCAGGCTGGCCAGCGTGCGCCCGAGCACGCCCACGCTTTTACAGGCCCGCAGATTGACGACACTTCGCTCGAGGATCGCGCGCGCCTGGGCGTAATGGCCGCGTAAAATGGCAACTTCAGCCTCGTTACCCTCGGCGGCGCTCTGGCTCTCAATATCGCCGTATAGACGATACAGGTCGGCAGATTCGGCAAAACGGGCGGCTGCGGTTACAAGGTCGCCACGCTCTCCGTTGAGCACACCGGCACCGTTGAGCGCCCGCGCGCGAATGCTGGATGGGTGCGCCGCGGCAGGCTGTTCCAGGAGGTGGTCGAGCCAACCCAGACCCAGATCCAGATATCCTTGCCGCAACCAGAATCTGTGCAACCCGCCCGCCATCGAGAGCGCGCGCTCAATCTCACCCTGATCGACAAGCCACGCCAGCGCCCCCTGGAGATTGTCGTGTTCGCGCGTCAGCCGGCCCAACCATGCGTCGGCGTCCGCCCGGTAAATCGCGCCATACCCCTCCTCCGCCAGTGCCTCGAAATAGCGCGCGTGACGATCGTTCACGGCCTCGCTTTCCCCATTCGCGGTCAGGCATAGGCGACCGTATTCACGGATCGTTTCCAACATACCGACGCGCGCGCCACCGTCGGCATCTTCGTAGACCTGCACGAGACTTTTATCGAAGAGAGAGGCGATACTGTCCAAAATCTTCTGTTCGCCGCCCACGCCTGCGCAGATTATCGAGACAGCATGGAGGCTTCTCCCTCCATGGAAGGCGGAGAGCGCGCGAAAGACGGCCTGCTCGTCGGCATCGAGCAGGCCGTAGCTCCATGCGAGTGCGGCGCGCAACGTCTGCAGCCTGGATGGCGCGTCGAGGGGACCGGTCGTGAGCATATCGAAACGCCGGCCCATCCGCTCCAAGAGCGCGGCCGGCCCGAGCAGGCCGCCGCGCGCCGCCGCGAGCTCGATCGCCAGCGGCAATCCATCCAATCGCCGGCAGACTTCAGCGACGGCCGACGCGTTGCCGGCCGTGACAGCGAAACCAGGACGCACGGAACGCATGCGCTCCACAAATAGGCGAACGGCGGGATAGGAGCCGACAGTCGCGTGGTCACCGGCGAGCGCCCCCTCTGGTGGCACGGGTAGGGGGAGGACCGCGAAATCGCGTTCGCCCGAGACGCGCAACCGAGCCCGACTGGTGACGATCACCCGCAACTGCGGGCACTGAGATAGGAGTCTGGCCACGAGCGGGGCGACGGACAAGAGGTGCTCGAAGTTGTCAAGGAGCACGAGCGCGTCATGCCCGCGCAGGTGGGTTATCAGGCGCTCGTAGGCCGATCGCGGCCCCGCATTGGGCACGCCGAGACCCTGGGTTATTGCTCCGACCACATCCGCCTCGTTTCGCGCCTCCGCGAGGCTCACGACAAGCACGGCGGACGGCAAGTCCTCGCGCATCTCCTCCAACGCGCGAAGGGCAAGACGCGTCTTGCCGACTCCTCCAGGGCCGGATAGGGTGAGCAGCCGCACGCACGGATCGGCCAACAATGCGCCGATAGCCTCGACCTCGCGCTCACGCCCAACCAGAGATGTTGCGGAGACGCGATAGTTCATGGCTAAGGGATTGTCATCGGTTGCTGGGTTACTCATAGGGTATGGTTGAAGGCGTGCGACCGCCCGCAGGCGAGCTGTGGCCGCCGGTGTCAAAGTGAGCGCGGTCGAGATAGTACCGATCGTATGGCGACGCGGTTGCTCCACTTCCCGCTCCAATTTACTGATCGTTGACGAACTCAACCCCGTGCACGCCGCGAGATCCTGCTGCGTCAATTTGGCCTCGCAGCGATATGCCCGCAGGAGTGCGCCGAAGCTTATCTGCTCCATCGTAGCCATTCTACCCCCCACCTTGCGCCCGCTCGACTGGTATTTTCTCGATTCTACCAGTCGCTCTCCTAGTTGGCTACCAATTCTCCCTGGTCATCCAGCGCAAAACGCTTCACACTAGCAGTACTAGCAGTAGGAACGGCACAATTAGCGCGCTATCGGCGCATCGATGAAACGCAAGCACGGCGGGGAAATAAGGGGCGTGGCCCATGTCTTATCGGTTAGCAAATGCAGCGAGATTAGAATACGAACGGTGCGATCATGTACCTGATTCACTCCCGCTCTTGGGTGGAACGTACTGCTGCGCGCAAGGCATCGGCCCGCTGATCGTAGACTTGGGCCAAGGCCTCCATGACCTCCGTCGCCGTCACGCGGTACTCGCCCGGCCCCGTCGGCAGGGCGTCGCCCACCGCATCGAGCGTCGGGACGATCTTGGCGATAGCCGCGCGGACGACCGTATTGGGCGCTTCGTTGAGCTTCACGCAGGCGCTCTCCAGCGCGTGGTACTCGCCCTCTGGCATACGGACTGTAAGACGGAACCATCCCTGACGATCCGGCGTCACCGGCATACGACTCCCTTCCTCCTGCTATACATGGCACAGAGCCCCTTCATTCGCTATTGTACTCAACCGCGTAGTCCCCCCGTTTTACGTCAACTGACGCGCGTCAGTTGACGTAACGATGGTTCAGGTGGTACGCTACCTGGCAAGGCCGCCCCTCAGAGGACGAGGACAGCGAGAACTGCGGCTCATAAATGCGTAAGGGGGTGAGATGACACATGGATGAGGAGCGCGCGTACACCTTGGCAGCGCGTGTCGCACGGACGCCGTAACTCGGCGTCCTGGAGGTGCGCCGCGCGTGGTCCGCCATGTATGCGTGGCAGGTCGAGGCCGAGGATCGCCGCACGGGCGAACGCCTGCTGCTCCTCTCGGAAGACCAGTTCGATAACCGCCTCGCGGCGGGCAGGCCCACGACAGCCCAACCGATTACAGCCCAGACAATCAAGCGCGCGGCCGTCAGCTCCAACTAGCCAGCCGCGCGCAGGTCACACGAGACCCGATCTCCGGATCGGGGCAAGAAGCACGCCAACACGGCACGACCTATCTGCTCAACGAACCATTCGGAGGACAGTCCACCATGCTACACGAGACACTCGCCGTCGCCACATCGGCGCATTTCGCCCTGACGCATCCCGCCGTCCTCGCCGCGTTCCAGCCCGTCCTCGCCGCCGGCACCGACCCCTTCGCCGGGCTCGCCCAGGCCCTCCTCGATGTCGCCAACACGATCAAGGTCCCCTTCGCCGCTATTGCGTTCATCATCGCCGGCGCCATGCAGGCTTTTCACAACCCACGGGCGTCGGGTGCCTGGATAACAGCCACGCTTGCCAGCGTGTTCATGTTCGGGGCCACGGGCACCGCATCGTATTTGCAGGCCAACATCAAGTAGTCGGCTGTCGATCGCACGGCAGGGGGGAGCGAGCACCCGCACATCGGGGGCATTGCCCTCCCCTCGCCCGCCTTGTGTCTAGCGCCCGGAGCATCATTATGGCCCACGCCGACCGTCCCACGCCATCCGTTGCCGCCCCCGCGCCCCCGCGCGTCCGCGCCCTCGTCGGCGCGGTGGCCCGCGTGACGTACCCGTACCTGCTCGGCGGCGGCAGCGGCTACCTGTTGCTCACCGTCGTCAGTCATGACATCGGCCTCATGTTCGCCGGCGCGCTCCTTGTCCTCTACGGCGCGGCCCTCGCCAAGGCCATGCAGGGGCTGCCGGAGAGAGGGGGAGCCGATGGCGCGCAATAGCCACAGCGCTCTCTACATCAACGACCCGGTGAAGATCGTCGCCGGCGTCTTCACCGTCCGGCAGGCCATCTACGTCGCCGGGATCGTGCTCTTCACCTATGGACTCATCAACGCGACGAGCCGCCTCCCCTACGGCCAGTCGGGGCTCGGCCAGCTCCACCTGCTGCTCATCGTGGGCGTCCCCGCGCTGCTGGCCCTCCTGGTCGTGACCTTCGCCGGCAGCGGCACCGTCGAGCCCTACGCGCGCCAGCTCACCGGCTACCTGTGGCGCGCCACCCTGGCCCTCCCGCGTCGCCTGGCCTATCGCGCCGCCCGGCTCGCCCGCCGCCCGCGCACGGCCCGTGTCGACGGCCCGGTCCTCGTCGCCGCTGAGGCGAGCGCCGCCCCCGTCGCGGAGGCCCTGCCCGTAACCACGGCGATCCGCGCCCTCCCCGCGCCCTACGTCGCGCCGGTGCTCATGACCACGCCCGTCGCGCAGACGCAGCGCGCGCGCCTCCTGGCCTGGCTCACCGCCCATCCCTGCGTGACGGATGAGGAGATCGCCGAGGGCGCCGGCATGAACCCCTCGGCCGCGCGCCCCCGTCGGCGCGAGTTGGTCGAGGCCGGCGTGGTCCGCAAGGTGGACCTGGACGGCCGCACCCGCGCCGGTCGCCGTGCGGCCCGCTGGGAGGTGGTGGCGCATGGGTAGGGTCACACACATGCACGCGGCGCGCCGCGCCCGCTGGACGTTGTTCCGGGGGGGCCGCGCGCCACGAGAGGGCACGCGGACAGAGACACCGGCGCGTCCCACGCGCACCGTGCAGGAGCGGGTCACGATCGCGGACGACGGCACCCGCACCGAGAAGGGCAAGGACGCGTGCATCTGGATCGAGCTCGACGGCATCCAATTGTACAGCCTGCCCGGCGACCTACTCGACGCGTTCACCGACGGCGCGGCCGGTGCCTTCACGCCCCCGGTCCCCTACAAGATCCAGTTCACCGTGCTCTCCACGCCGACCGCCGCCGAGACCGCCGTGGCGCGCGCCTTCGCCGACGTAGACCCGCCCACGGCCGCGCTCCGGGACCTGGCCGGGCGCCTGCGCGCCTGGTGGGAGGACTACCTGAGCGGCGAGTACGTCCCGACGCACCGCTTCCTGCTGGCGATCGCCGGCCCGGCCCGCGCGCCACAGGGGACCACTCTGGCCCGCGTCGTAGGCGAGATCGAACGCACCCTGCACCGCCTGGGCGTCGCCGCCCGCCGCCTCGACGGCGCCGCCGTGCGCGCGCTCGTCGCGGAGTTCCCCGACCCCTTCGCCGATCCCGCCGCCGGGGAGACCCTCGACGGGGCGTACCTGCCGGGTCAGGGCGCGCGCTCCTGGGCCTGCACGTTCTATATCCGCGTCCCCGCCAACATCACGCAACCCGGCTGGCCCGCCCCGCTGCTCGCCTTCCCCGCGCCCCTGCGCCTCTCCCTCCATGTGACCGGCCTGGACCAGGATAAGGAGCGCACCACGGCCAAGAAGCGCGGGCGCTCCCTGGGCGACCTGGTGGTGGGCGCGGGCGCGCAGGGCCGCGAGGCCGACGGAGACATCGGCGACGCACGGGCCGAGGCGCGCGCCCAGGCGCGCAAGATGCGCGCGGGCGGCCTGGCCGTGGTCCGCGCGGGCATCTACGTCACCGTGTTCGCGCCCGACAAGGACAGTCTCGCCGTGCGCGCCGATGCGCTGTGGGGCCTGCTCACCGGCACGGGCGCGGGCGCGTTGGACGCGCGGGGCGCGCGCGCCAAGGGTGCGCAGAAGCCGTTGCTCCGCGCGACGCGCCCGCTGGGCCGCAACGACGCGCCGCGCTACACGACCTACAAGATGTACGCCGAGACGGTGGGCAACGCCTGGGCCGCCATCGTGCGCTCGCCGGGCACCGCCGGCGGCGTGCTGATCGGCCGCGCCGAGGGCGACGGCGCGCTCGTCTACCTCAACATCGCCGACCGCGCCTTCAAGAACCGCCTGATCGACGTGTTCGGCGGGAGCGGCCAGGGCAAGTCGTTCTTCGTGCAGAAATTCATGCTCCCCTTCCTGCTGCGCGACGGCTGGGCCACCGCCGTCGACACCGTGGGCGGCTACGAGACCCTGTGCGCCATCGCCGGCGGCAAGACGGTGCGCCTGGGCGGCCCGCGCACCGCCGCCATCAACATCTGGGACGGCCCGCGCGCCACCGCGGAGGAGCGCGCCGCGCGCCTCTACTTCGTCGGCAAGGCCCACGAGGTGCTGCTGGCCGAGAGCGGCAAGGCGATCACCGGGCGCGTGCGCGGGCTCATCGACGCGGGCGTGGCCGCCGTCTACGCCGGCCACCGCGACGAGACCGACGCGGGACGCCACCCCGACGGCACGCGCCGCACGGCGGCCGACCCGCCGCTGGAGCGCGACCTGCTGGCCTGGTTGGAGACGCAGGCTCGCCAGCCGGAGCAGGACCACGAGGACCGCCGCCTGTACAAGGACGTGGCCGCCGAGCTGGCGCCCTACGCGCGCGGCGGCCGCTACGCCCCCCTGGTGGATCGGCCCACCAGCTTCGCCTTCGACACGCGCCTGCTGGCCTTCCACATCGACCCGCGGGACCTGGGGACCACCACGCCGGTCTACGCCTTCGTCATGTTCGCCATGACCGACATCGCCGACCGCCGCGACGCCCTGGCGCAGGCGTGGGGCCGACGCTCCGGGCGCGGCACCGTGCAGCACCTGTTGGCGATAGATGAGGGGTGGAGCATCCTGCGCCACCAAGCGGGCCAGGAGTGGGTGGCGGGCATCGGGCGCACCGGGCGGCACTCCGGCATGGTCCCCATGTTCGTCAGCCAGAAGCTCTCCGACCTGACCAGCAACGCCGCCGCCGCCGGCTACTTCGACCAGACCTCGCTCCATTTCATCTTCAACATGCACGACACCAACGACGAGAGCGGTGTCGATCCCCGGCAGTGGATCGCGGGCAAGCTGCGCCTAACCGATGGTGAGGCCGCGCGGATCGGCACGCTGGCCGGCAAGGAAGCCGCCGACAAGAAGCGCCTGGAGTACGCCCAGATGTTCATGATCCGCACCACCAAGACCGCCTCGCGGCCGGCGCGCGGGGTGGTCAACGTGCCCTCGTCGCCCGAGGAGGCGTGGCTGTTCGCCAGCGACCCCGACGACAAGGAGTACCGCGCGCGCATGGTCCGCGCCGTCGCCGCCGACCCGGAGCACCCCACCGGCGAGGAGGTGTACCAGGCGGTGTGCCTGCTCGCCGAGGGCGCCACCCCCGAAGAGGTCTATGCCGCGCGCGTGGTCCCGGCACCGGACGCCACTGCCTATGCCGACGACGGCGCCGACGACCGGGAGCCCGTCGAGCCCGACAGGACGGAGAGAGGGGATGGGGCATGGGCCGCCGCACGCTAAACGCCGCGCCGCCCACCACGGCGCCTGTCAAGAGAGGAGATCGATCAATGGACCGGAGTCTGCACGGGCGCCGCCTAACCGCCGTGCGGCTGCTGGGCGCCGCCCTGGGCCTCGTCGCCCTGGTGCGCGGCGTCGCGGCGGTGCGGGCGTTCGCGCTCGTCGCCGCGGGCGTCCAGGCCGTCCCCTTCGGGCCGGCCGCACGCCTGTACCCCCCGTGGGCCGTCCTGCTCGCGCTGCTGGGGGGGATCGGGCTTGCCTGCGCCTACGGGGCACTGCGCCTGGCCCTGCTGTCCCGCGCGCTGCTCGTCGCGCCCGCACCCTACCTGCGCGCCCTCGACGCGCAACGCGTGACGAAGGAGACCCCATGCGCCGACTAATCGCCCCCCTGGCGGCCGTCGTCCTGCTCGCTCTGGGCCTGGGCGGGGGGAGCGTCCGCGCCGCGTCGGCCCCCACGCCCACGCAGACACCCGTGGCGACGCCGACGCCGTACCCGACGTACACGCCGGCGCCGGCCCCGACCGCGACGCACCACCCCACGCTCGCCCTCTCGGCGAGCCAGGGCATGCCCGACACCAGCCTCGTCGTCGTCGGCGCCGACTTCCCCGATGGGGCGGTCACGCTGTACTGGGATGGGGCCTACCTGGCGCGCGGCACGAGCGCGGACAGCTACCTACACATCGACACGCGGGTCCCCGCCACGGGCGGCGCCGCCGCGTTGGGGCCGCACGAGCTGCGCGCTGTCGGCCCCGATCGCACCTCGGCCAGCGCCTTCTTCACCATCGCGCAAACGTATCATCCCACGATCAAGATGACGCCCTCGCATGCCATGGCCATGACTGGCACGGTGGTCACGGTAGACGTGTCCGGCTTCGCACCCGGCCAGACCGTCAATTTCTCGTGGGATCGCGCCAGCGGCGCGCCCATCTTCGCGCACGGGAGCGTCGCCGACGACAACGGGGACACCAGCGCCGACCTCATCCTGGGGACCGACCCCGCGCCGGGCGTCGGCACGCATCGCCTCTACGCGTCGGGGACCACGCCGACGCTCTCCGCGTCGGCGTCGTTCACGGTGGACCCGCCCCCGCCCGCCTGCGGCGGGCTGTCCATCCCCATCCCGTTCAGCGCCCCGTTCTGTTTCGACCCCTTCGGCTGGGCCGGCTCCTGGCTGAGAACCGGGGCCACCGCCGGGGCCGACGCCATCGGCGCGCAGGTCGCCACGGTCCTCACCACGCAGCAGGACTACACGCGGATCGCGGAGTTACAGTTGGTCTTCGGCACGATGCAGGACTTCGCGCGCGACCTCTTCGGGGTGCTCTTCCTGGCCGGCGCGACGGCCTGGTACGCGCGGCGCCTGGGCCTGGGGCCGGGTGGCGAGGCGGCCACGCAGATGGTCGAGGGCGGGCTGGGCCTGGCCCTCACCACCGCGCTGCCCGGCCTGATGCATCTCTATATCGTGGCCGTCAACGGCGCCTCGACGATGATCCTGGCCGACCCCCACCACACGCAGGGCGCGGCCACCATCGGCCTGTTGGTGTCGCGCCTCATCAGCGGCGACCTGGTCGCGGTCATCGCCGTCAATCCCGTGTTCCTGGGCGTGATCGTGGGCTTCGTCGTCGCCTTTTTCGTGCTGCTGGTGCTCATCGCCATCACGCGCACCATCGGCACCATGTACGGCGCGGCGGTGTACATGGCCGCGCCCGTCTGCGCGATCTGCATGGTGACGCCCCTGACGCGCGGGGTGGCCGTGGCCTGGGCGCGGCTGTGGTTCAGCCTGACGCTGTGGGGGGTCTCCTATGCCGTCGCGCTCGTGGCCGTGCGAGCGATGCTCGCGGTGTTCGCCCACACGGGCGGCCTGCAATCGCTGGCCGCGGCGCTCGCCGGCGCACTCGTGCTCTACGGGGCGCCGCGCCTGGGCGACGCCCTGCTCGGCGGCGGGGCCTCGCGCGCCCTGGGCATCGGCCACGCCCCGCTCGTGTCCAACGCCGTCAACACGGCCGCCGGCGCCGCCTTTGGCGGGGCCATCGGCGCGCTCGGGGGCACACTCAAGGGTACGGGAGGCACAGATACGGCCGTCCCCGCGACACCGGGCAACCCGTCGATCGTCCAAATGCCCAACGCCAGCGTCACGGAAATCTCGCCCGCTGCGGCTACCGCGGCACCCATCAACGCCGAGTGGGGGTTAATCGAATGAGGGTGCCGAGCGGGATCAAGCGGGCGGCGCGCGCGACGGGGCGGGGCCTGTTCGTCCTGGCCGTGCCCAAGACGGTGCGCCGCTCGACGGACGAGTTGCGTTCCGTCGAGATGTCGCCGGCCCTGGGCCTCGTGCTGCGGCTCACCGCGCTCCTCGTGCTCGCGGGGACGGTCCTGGCGGTCCACGCCGTCGGGCATCCCCTCCTGGGCCTCGCCCGCGACGCCCTCCTGCTTGTCGGGGCCGTCGTGATCCTGGCCCTCTCGGGCGCGCTCGCGCCGCAAGGGCGCTTGGTGGGGCGGCTCTTGCTGTCCTACGCCAAGCGGGAGAGCGCGCGCCGGGGCTTGACGTGGCGGGGCCGCCTCTTCCGCGCCCTCGCGCGGCGCCTGGAACCCGTCACGTCGGAGAAAGAGAAGGGGACGATCAATGGCCGCTAACCAGAACCAGAACAACACGCCACCGCCGCGCATCTCGATGGTCATACAGGTGCCGCAGCAGTGGCAATATGCGCAGCAAGTGGACTGCACAGTAGCTCGTTTGAATGAGTTGGGGAGGGATGGCTGGGAGTTGGTCGGGCCACCTATCACGCAATCAGTACTCGGGACGACGGGGAAGCTCCTCTACGTGTTCAAGCGTCCTATGCAGACAACCTAGTAACTCTGGAAGGGAGAACGACAGACATGTCCATGACGGATCGCTGCCACGACATCTTGCGGGCGCTCGCCGACGGGGAGGAGCGCCACGGCTACGCCATCTTAGAGGCCGTCGAGGAGCACACCAACGGGAAGGTCATCCTGGCGCCCGGCACGCTCTACCGCGCCATCGGGCGCCTGCTGGACGACGGCCTGATCGTGCAGACCGACCGGCGGCCCGACCCCGCGCGGGAGGACGCGCGCCGGCGCTACTATCGCATCACCGCGCGGGGCCAGGCGCTGCTCGCCCATCCGGGGACGCCGCTCGCCCCCCTCACCCCGCCCGATCCCGGCCCCGCCTACCGGCAGTACGACGTGCTGCGCGCGCTCGCGGACGGCGAGGAACGCCACGGGCACGCCCTCATGCAGGCCGTGCGGGCTGTCCCCGGCGCGGCCTCCCTCGGCCCGACCGGGCTCTACCGCACGATTCGCTCCCTGCTGACGACTGGCCTGATCGTCCAGACCGACATGCGCCCCGACCCGGCGCTGGGCAATGAGTCGCGCGACTACTACCGCATCACGCCCCAGGGGGAGGAGGCTCTACGCACGCCGGGGCTGCTGCCCGTACCCCGGCGCACCGCCGCCCAGCAGCGCCAGTACGCCGCGCTGTGCGCCCTCGCCGACGGCGCGGAGCGCCACGCGTACGGCCTCTGCGCGGTGCTGCGCGCGGACCCCGCCGGCGCGGGGCGCGTCGGGAGCGGCACGGTCTATCGCATCCTCGACGGGCTGATGGCGGACGGCCTGGTGGTCGAGACCGGGGAGCAAGTCGATCCCGCCGTCAACCCGCACACGCCCCGCCGGCACGTTCGCATCACCCCGCGTGGGGAGGACGCCCGCCGGATGCTCGCCACGCTGGCGCCGTGCCCCGCACAGGGCGCGGTCCCCTGGCGCGGCGCGGTCTCGTTCGGGGTGACGTGGGGCGCGGCCACGGGCGGCCTGCTGCTCCTGCTGGGGGCGGGCGGCGCGGGCTGGGCGACGGGCGCGGTCGCCACGGTCGTCACCACGGGCGCAGGGCTGCTGCGCCGCGACGAGGCGGCGTAGCGCGCCGCCGCCAAGGAGCACGACGCGGACGACAAGACGCGGACGAGAGGACAGGAGGAGGAGGAGGACCCATGGCGGACGAGAAGAACGAGAAGAAGCGGACGGGGTACTACCTGGCCGACGAGACGGTGCAGGCGGTCGCGGAGCACGCCAAGCGCGCGGGCCTCTCCGTGTCGGCGGCAGCGGACGACCTGATCCAGCGTGGTGCGAGCGCCGCCACGGCGCACAACGTCGGCGCGTTGGCGGCGCCGGCCATCGCGGAGGCCGTCGCCCGCACCGTCGAGGAGTTGCTGCGCGCCGTGGTCGTGGGGCCGTTGCGCGCGGAGTTGGCGGCGATCCACCACGAGGCGACGGTGGCCCGCCTGGAAGGCTACGCCCACATCTACAACGACTACGGCGCCGCGGTCGCCGAACAACTCGAAGCGGTGGCCGAGGAGCGCGCCACGGCGGCGCGTGCGGCGGGCGAGCGGGCGCGGCTGCACCGGCGCGTGGCCGAGGGGCAGGTGGCCTGATGACGACGCCGACGACGCCGACGCGGACGTTCGTGGAGGGCCGCTACGTGCCGGCCGGGCCATGGGCCGCCCAGAAGATCGAGCGTCAGGTGCAACATCTCGTGGCCGACTACCGGGCGGGTGAAACGCGCGAGGAGCGGACGTTTTTCGACGCCCGTGGCGACGTCGCCAACCATGCGGCCGCGCGCGCCCTCCTGACGGCTGCGATCGGCCCCAAGGTGGTGTTCCACCGGCTCGTCCTCTCGCCGGGGCGACGTGCCGGCGTGGTGCGCCTGATCGACCTGCGCACCTGGACGGGGCTCCTGATGATGGACCTGGGCCACGCGTTGGGCCAGCGGCTCGTGTGGGTGGCGGCCGTCCACCGCAACACCGACGATCCGCACGTCCATGTGTTGCTCGCCGGCGCGGCCGCACGCACCCGCTGGCCGCACAACGGGAAGGTGTTGGGCGTGGAGCTGCGAACGCCGCACTACGCCCTCTTGCGGCAGCGCGGGGACATGCGCGTGGCCGAGATCCGTCAGTTGAATGGGGAAGGGGGAGCGTGATGGACCTGGCGTTACCCGTCCACCTGACCACGGTCCACCTCGTCACCCTGGCGCTGGGTCTCACCAGCGGGATCGCCCTGGGGGCCATCACCGGCGTCCTGATGGTCGTGGAGAACCGCGACCGCGCGCTGGCCCGCCGGTTCGACCTGTGCGAGCGCCTGCTGCCCGGCTCCCCGCAGACCGCCGAGGTATCCGCTGTCGCCTGGGACTGGTACCGCGCGCGCCAGGAGGAGAAGGGGCGCGCCGACCGGGCCGAGCGGCACGTCGCCGCCCTCACGGCGCGCCACGGCGACGACGCGACGGGGACGAACGGCAGGGAGGAGTGGGTCGGATGAACACAGCGACCGCCAGGCGCGGCGGACCAACGGCGGGCGCGCTCGCCTACACCATCGACGGCCAGGGCCGCGTGCTCTCCGTGCGGGCGGCGATGCCCCTTGACCCGGCCACGGCGCGCACGGACGCCCCGCCGCCCGTCGCGCTGCGGACCCTCGTGGCCCCGCTGACCTGGGAGCCGGTGCAGCGCCTGCTCGCCTGGGGCGCGCGCGAGGGTATGACTGCGGCCGAACTGCTCGATAGCTGCCGGGCGGCGACACACCAGACGACGATGACGACACGACGACGAAGGAGCGCACGATGACGAACGCAGCCCGCGACGACCGGGACCTGACACCGTACGACGGGACGCCCACCCCCACCCTCGACGGCCCCGCGGGGCCTGGGTTCGAGACCATCCCCTATGACCCGACGACAGACGGGGAGATGGTGGTGACGTTCTACACGCGCGCGCAGATCAGCCCCGAGGACGTGCAATGGACTCCGATTACCGACCCGGCCGAGATCGCCGTGATCGAGGGGGCGCTGGCCCAGGGTGCCGACCCGCCCTACGAGGTATGGGTGGACCAGGCGCCGGCCACGCTCGACCCGGGCAGGCTGACCCCCGCTGAGGAGGGGACGCCGATGTACGCCTGGGAGCAGACCGGCCCCGCCGTGGGCGAGGGCCAACTCTACGAAGTCACCGATCCGGTCGTACGCGCCGCGTACGAGGAGGCGCACCTCGCGCAAGGGACCATCGAGATCATCAACCCGGCCGACTTTTACGACGCGGCGTGGGCGACTGACGCGGCGCGTACGACCGACCCCGCGCTCTATGACGCGCAGATCGACGCGCTCGTCGCCAGGGGCGACACCTGGCTTGAGGTCGAGCATGCGGGAGGCGGCGTCGCGCTCGGGCGCTACGATGCCGGCCCCCTCGAGCGCGATACCAACGGCTGGGAGCCGGTGCGCGTCGGCGACGGCCCCGACGGCCCCACGGGGAACGTCTACCCCGACGAGGCGACGGCCCGCCAGGCCGCGATCGCCTACAACGGCGCGGACCTCGCGGGCATAGAGTTGAACCTTGATCCCGCCCCCGTCGCCGCCTTCGACCGGGATCTGACGCTGGCCCTCGACCTCTAGGAGACATACATCATGAGCACACCGAGTACGCCCGTTAGCCCGCCTATCACCACCCGCCCCTGGGCGCGCGTCGGCGTCGCCGCGCGGCGCCTGACACGGCTCCCGCGCGCGTTCGTGCGCGCCCTGTCGCTCAACCTGCGGCGGCTGTGCGCCCGCGCGCTTTGGCTACTGCGCGGGTGGGCCGGCCTCATCGCGGGCGTGCTCGTCGCCCTTGCCATCGGGCTCGGGCCAGCCGGCGGCGCGCGATGGATCGGCACGCAGGCCACGGCCCTCTCCCGCCACGTCGCCGCAGTGGTGACGCTGTGGTATCAGACGGGCTACGACGCCGTGGCCTGGCCGGCCGCTAACGGGCTGTCCGCCCTGCGCGCGACGCGGGCGTGGGCGCGTCATGGCCTCCATGGGCTCGCTCCCACGATCCACACGAGCACCTGGGCGTTCTGGATGCGCCACGGCGCGGCCTGGCGCTACGCCACCCTCCATAGCCGTAGCGGGGCGCCCGTGCGCGCGGCGATCCCGCTCGAACTGGGCGGCGCGCTCGCGCTCCTGGCTCTGTTCGGCGTCTTCATCGTCATTGGCCGCAGGAAGCGGGGCCTAGACCCGACGCGGGCCAACACCTACGGCGGCGCGCGCTGGCAAACCTGGGACGAGTTGCGGCGGCGGCGGGCCAAGCCCGGTGACATGGTGCTGGGGACGGCGCGACGTGGGCTCCGGCGCGTGACCGTGGGCGTGACGGCGGCGCTGCTGCTCGAAGGTGTCGCCATCGACGCACCGACCGGCCTGGGCAAGTCCAACGCCTTCTTCAAGACACAATTGCTCGAACCCGACCCACAGGTGGATTACGTCGCCACCGACAACAAGGGCGACGGGTGGAACCAGACGGTCGCGGCGATGAGCCGGACGCACGACATCTACCGGCTGGACATGCAGAACCCGGCCAACAGTGTGACGTGGGCACCGCTCGCCCTGGTCCGCACACCGGCGAAGGCCGAGGACTGGGCGCGCGCCTGGCTGCACAACTCCAAGCCCGCCGACAGCGCCCCGCCGCAGCCCTACTTCGAGCAGGCCGTCTTGCTGCTCATGGCGGCGGGCGTGATGCATGTCCACGCCGTCGCCGCCGCGGCCGGCCGGTCCTCCGGCACGCTGGATGAGCTATTGGCCCTGCTGCTGCAACCGAACGTGGAGGCCATCGAGAAGGCGTTGAAGAATGGGCCGAGCGGCGCGGAGACGGGGCCGGCGGCGCAGTTCCTCGGGCTCATCGCCGAGCACCGCGACCTGCGCTCCTCCATCCCCTCGGGGCTCGCCCCGCGCCTCTCCGCGCTCGCCGACCCCGCCATCAAGGCTGTCGTCGGCGGCCAGGGCACGCTTGACCTGGATCGCCTCGGGCGCACGGGCCGACGGCCGGTAGCGCTCTACATCGTGATCCCGGCCGGGGACGACACGCTGCGCCCCCTCGTCGCGGCGCTGTTCACGACGATGTTCACGGTGCTGCTGGACCGCGCGCGCGCGCTGCCCAACGGGGAGCTAGAGCGCGAGGTGCGGATGCTGCTGGACGAGTTCGGCACGATGGGGGCGATCCCCAACGCGCCCAAGTGGTTCAACATCTGCCGGCAGCCGCGCATCTCCCGCGTGATCAGCTTCCAGTCCTTCTCTCAACTCGTGGACGACTACGGGGAACTGGGGGCCAAGGCCATCATCGACTCGTGCAACGTGCTGGCCTGGCTGGGCGGGACGCGCGGCGACGACGCCAAGTGGGCGAGCGACGCGCTGGGCAACCGCACCGTGCTGGCCCACGGCGAGGGCGACTCGGCCGCGCCGGGCGGCTTGTTCGGCCGCCGCCCCGATCGGGGCAGCCAGTCGGTGAGCGAGGCCGGCGTGCCCCTCCTGTTCCCCGACGACCTGGCGGCCTCGTCGCGGCGGCGCGTCGTGGCCATCGCGCGCGAGGCGCGACCGATGGACCTGCGCACGCGGCCCATGTGGTCCGTGCGGGCCATGCGCCGGTTAATGAAGCGCCCGGCCCCGCGCGCGTGCCTCGAAGCGCCCCTGCCGTCCCACCCCGCGCCGGTGGCCACCGCGGCCGCCCGGACTCCCGTGAGCGAGGAGGCACGGGTGGTCCCTGTAGCTCTCCTAGAGCGCCATTCAAGTAATCGAAAGTCCGGTTGGCGTCGCTCTTGACGCCGTCCAGGAGGTCAGCCATGCCGACCGTTTTGAGCGTCAATGAGGCGTGCGAGATGCCCGCCGCGGTGGCCGATCCAGACAGGATCACCGGATTTTTGCGCCAGTGCTGATTACTTGAATGGCGCTCTAGCCCCGGCGCGGCTCTCCGCGCCGGCCGCGCCGCCCCACGCGCCGGCGCGTGTACTGGCGAAGCCAACCCCCATGACACCCCCCTCAGCGCCCGCGGCCTTGGCGGCGGCGACGGACCCGGTGAGGACGACAGCGACGGACCCGGCGAGGCCGCCTCGGCTGCCCACGGCCCCCGTGAAGCAGGGCACGGCGTACGATTGGACGGGCCTGCCATGACCGCGCACAGGAGGCGCCGGATAGCGCCATGTAGGGAGGGACAGGGCGTGCGCGCGCGTGCCGCCTTTACGCGGGGGGAGTATGTGGGCTACAATGCTCATCATGAAGGAGTGCGTCATGTAGCACGAATGCGTGGTCGAAGCGACCACAATGCAAGAGGCCCACCGGCGGGAACCGGTGAGCCCCTTGCATGCCCTGACTGTTTTCAATAGCACCGGCACTGGTGTTGGAGCGACCAAGCCTACCACCAGAGCCACCAAGACGGAGGCCGCCGTCCGACGGAGTTAGTAGCTCCGAACCGGGTAGCGGGCCTGCACAGGAGGCGTTTATGCTTCAAAGCACACCCATGCTCTCTCGACAGGATAGCGCGGACACGCGCGCGTGTCAACGGGATGACCCCGCCCACGCGTGGACAGGCGCCGGGATGGTCGATGCGCGGCCCCTCATCGCGGCCGTCGTTCGCGCCTATAACGACGTGTACTATCTCGAAACCGACGTGACCACCGCCGCGATCCTGGGGCCGGGCCGCACGCCCGCCGTGGCGCAGGCGCGGCACCTCTGCGCCTACGTGCTCGCCGAGGACTACCACCTGACCAATGTGGCGACGGCCCACGCCCTGGGCCGCGCCGACCACACCACGGCCCTCAACAGCCGCGCGCGGATCGCGGCCGCCCTGCCCCACGACACCCGTCTGGCCCGCGTGCTCGATCTCGTACGCGCGGACCTGGCCGGCCACCGCCGCGCCGATGACGACGAGGAGCGCGCGCGGCGCACGGAGGGTCGTCGGCGCGCCCTGGCCGCGACCTCCGCGCGGGAGTGGGACGAGTACCGCTACTGGCGGCTGCGCGCCCTGCGCGCGGGAGGCGCCCGGTGAGCGCGCGCACGACAGCCACGACCGCGCGGGTGGAGAGGCCCGCCGTCCCGGTTCCGCGCGAGGGGTGGGTGCAGGTCGCCAACGCCTTCATCGACGAGCGGCCGCTCGACAACGAGCGCCTGGCGCACGTCATTCTGATGAGCTACGCCTGGGACGAGGAGGCGTGCCACCCCTATCAAGAGGAGTTGGCCTCCCGCCTGGGGGTCTCGGTGCGCACGATCAAGCGGCGGGTCGGCGAGCTGCGCGCGGCGGCGCTGGTCACGGTGGAGCGTGGCGGGGGGCAGGACCACCCCAACGTCTACCATCTTCATGTCCGGCCCGTCCGCGACGACGACGACGTGCGCTTCACCACGGTCCTGCACCGCGTCCTGGACGACGCGACGCTCTCACAGGGGGCGAGGCGCGCGTACATCGTCCTGTGCCGCCGCGCCGGCGGCAACGGGTGGTGCCCGTGCAGCCACACGACCCTCGGCGAGCGCATCGGGGCCAGGCCGCGCGCGGTGTACAACTACGTGCGTGAGTTGGAGGAGGCGGGCCATCTGCGCATCACCGGACGCCAGGGCCGGAGCAACCGCTACTCCGTCGAGACACCCGAGCGACGCAAGCGAGCGGCCGGGCACGGCACGACGCCGCCACTGGCCGTCGTCCCTGCCCCGCTGCCCGAGGTGGACGCTGCCGACAGGCGTTGGCGGGCGCTCTACCGCGAACTGATGCGCGCGGAGCCGGCCTACCGCGTCGCGCGGGGCGTGCGGACGCTGGTCGCCGACGTGGGCGAGGCTACGGTGTTGGAGGCGATCCGGGGGGGCGCGGAGTGGTGCGCCCGCGCGCATCGGCGCATCCTGACCATCGGGACGATCCGCACCGAGGTCGGAAAGATCAGGGGCGAGGAGGGGCTGCCCGCGCTGGGCGCACGGCGCGCCGTCGAGACCGAAACGGTGGAGATCGCGCCGCCGGCGCCGGACATGGAGCCGGCCTGGCGCGACACACTGAACGAGCTGCGGAGCGAGATGACACCGGAGAACTATAAACGCTGGTTGGAGCCCACGACGGTCGAAGGCTTCGACGGTGGGCTGCTGCGCATCGGCGTGCCCGACCGCTTCGACCAGCAGTGGTTAGACAAGCGGCTGCGCGGGCCGATCGAGCGGGCGCTGGGGCGCGTCGCGCCGGGCGTGCGCGTCGCGTTCGAGGTGCGGGAGGAGGCCGCGGCCACGGATGGGGCGTTGCGCGCGCCGCCGGTGTCGTCGCCGGCGCGGGCCTCGCCGGCGCCCCGCGCGCGCCTGACCATCGCACGCTGCGCCCACTGCCATTTCGCGCCCTGCCGTTGTCCCCGCAAGGAGCGACGGGCGCGCGAGCGCGCAACGGGGAAGGGAAGGAAAGAGACATCATGAGCACACAGACGACGCCCGCGCGCGGGGTGCACGACGTGGATGGCCTGCATCGTCAGGGCCACCCCGTCGTCCTCGTCGCCGGCGCGCTCCGGCACGGTGGCGACCTGTGCCTGGGCGCGCGGCGGCGCGGCCCTAGCGCGGGCTGGGGGCCGGGTGGGGCTGGCCCCCGACCAGGGCGAGAAGGGGGCGCGTGATGGGGACGATGGAGGCGTTTGGGTGCGTCGCGCTCGGGTGCGTGGTGATCGCGTTCGCCTTGCTCGACGTGGCCGTCACGGCGTTGCACCCCGCCGCGGAGAGCCAGCTCTCCGCGCGCTTCCACCGCGCGCTCTGGTTCGCGGTGCGCTACGCGGCGCGCCCGCTGCCGATGCGGGCACGGCGTTCCCTGCTCGGCTGGACGCTGCCGTTGAGCGTGGCGGGGCTGGTGCTCTCCTGGCTGCTCGCGCTGCTGGTCGGCTTCGCCTTGCTCGACGCGCCCGGCCTGGCCACCCCGCGCGCCTTCGCCCGGTCGGGGGGGGCGGGGTCGGGACCGGGGGCATCCCCCTGGGGCGACGCGCTCTATTTCAGCGGGGTCTGCCTGACCTCGATCGGCTTCGGCGACCTCACCCCGCGCGCGGGGCTGGTGCGCGCGGCGGCGGTGGCCGAGGGGCTCGCCGGCCTGCTTGTGGTCGGGGTGTCCATCACCTACGTGCTCGCGGTGTTCCCGCTGCTGCCCCAGGCGCGCGTACTGGCGCGGACGCTCAACGAGGAGGCCGACGGGCAGGTCGACGCGCTGCCGCTGGTGCGGCGCTACCTGGCGGTGGGGGCGGCGGAGCCGCTGGCGCAGCGCTGCCGCGAACTGGCGACGCAGCTGACGACCCTGACCGAGGGGCACACCACGCACCCGATCCTGTTCTACGCGCACCCGGCGCGCGCGGAGTTGTCGTTCCTGCGGGTGCTGATCGTGGCGCAACGGCTGGTGGCGGCGCTGCGCTACGGGCTGCGCGCGCAGGAGCACGCGGGGCTGGTGGCGGACCCGCGCGTGGTGGGGCTGGAGGAGAGCCTGATCGCCGTGCTGCGGACGCTGGGGGACTCCTCGCACCTGGTGGTGCGGCCGCCGGGGGACGGGGCGGCGGCGACCGCGGGGCTGCGGGAGGACTACGCGGCGCTGGTGGCGGGGCTGGTGGCGGGGGGGCTGCGCGAGGCGGGACAGGTGGGGCGGGGCGAGCGGGCGGCGTACGTGCGCTACCGGCTGGTCACCGACCCCTACATCGCGGCGTACGCGGCCAACAGCGGGTACCCGGCGGAGGAGTTGTGGGGGGCGCATCCCCCGCTGCGCGGGACGACCGCGCCGCTCCCGCTGACAGAGGCGGACGCGGACGAGCGGGACGACGCCGGCGCCTAGGACGCCGCCGGCGGGCGACGGGCGGGCGACCGACACACCTTGAAAACGGAGGCGAGGACGGGACGATGGCACTGACTGACACACCGCCGCCGGCGATCGGCGTGCTCGACGCGGACGGCTTGCACTTGGCCGACACGCCCCTCGTGCCCATCCGGGGCGCGATCCGGCACATCGGGGACCTCTATAACGGTGCGCGCCGGCACGGCCTGGCCCAACTGTGGGTGACGGCGGCGTGGGCGTGCGCGGCGGGACTGCCGGAGCCGGCCACGCTTATCAAGGCGGCGAGCGGCACGCCCCGGCACCTGCGCCACTCCTTCGTCGGCGACGCGCTCGACGAGCTGCACGCCTTCCCCGAGGGGCTGGCGCCGTGGGTCTCGCTCGACAAGAAGGGCCAGGCCGGGGCGGGGCTCGCCGTGGTGTTCCCTAGCTACGACGAGAACGCGACGTGGGGCGAGGGGACGGACGCGGCCACGCTGCTGGTGGCGCTGACCGCGTACGCCGCGGCGGTGGGCGCGCCCTACGTGCGCTCGCCGGGCAAGACCGGGACGGACCTGCTGGTGGCGCTGGGCCGGCGCGGGGGCCGGCGCGACGCGGTGACGGAGTGGCCGGCGCCCGCGCGGGAAACGACGACGGTGCGCGATACCGTGTGGATGCGCACGCTGGCCCCGGCCGAGCGGGGCCGGGCCTACCTGCACAGCTACGACAAGAACGCGGCTTGGCTGGGGGCCTGCGCCAACGTGGAGCTGGGTCTGGGCGACCTGGAGGAGCGCACGGCCGGCGGCGCTCTGGGCGCCGGGGGCGGCGTGCCCTTCGACCCCAAGCTGCCGGGCTACTGGTGCGCGCGCGTCGCCGGCGCGGCCGAGGCGTGGTACTGCACGCCGACGCTCGTGCGGGCGTTGGAGCGGGGCCAGGCCGTCGCGATCAGCCAGGCCCACGTCTGGACGCGCCACTCTCGCGCCCTGGCCTCGTGGTACGCCCGGCTACGCGACGCGCGGGCGGCGCTCTACGCGGACACGACGCCGGCGGGGCGGCTCGCCCTCGACGTGTTCAAGCTCACCTACGCGGTCACGATCAGCAGCATGGCGGGGCAGTGGCACCGGCGGGACAGCGCGCTCTACCGGCCCGACTGGCGGCACGCCATCCTGGCCCAGGGCGCGGCCAACCTCTCGCGGGCGATCGCGCGCATGGACGCGGCCGGCCGCACGCCCGTCGCCGTCAACATCGACTGCGTGTACATCGTCTCGGACGAGCCCGACCCGGTGGTGGCGTGCCCGCCGACGATCACGCTGGGGACCGGCCTGGGGCACTTCAAGGTCCACGACGCCGGCGTGCCCCTGGCCCCGCTGCTGCCGGCGTTCGGGCTGCGCGACGAGGGGCGCGCGACGCTGGGCGTGGGTATGAAGCGCCTGCTCGCCCTCATCCGCGACACCACGGGCGCCGAGGGGGCCGAGGGGCCGGAACCGGGGGAGCCGGGAGAAAGGGAGGGGGACTGAGGTGCCGGCCCTGGCGGAGCTACTGACGGAGCGCCTGGGCGCGCTGGTGGCGGCCGAGGTGACGCTGACGCCGGCGGCGGTGCGCTCCGTCGTGGAGACGCTGGGCGGGGGGAGTGGGCGGCACGAGATCGCCGCGGGGAACCGGCTGCTCGCTGAGCAGGTGGGTGTGAACGTGCGCACGGTGCAGCGGTGGCAAAAAGAGCCGGGAGCGGGCGAGGCGCGCGACGTGACGCGGACGCGCACGGAGGGGGTGACGGCGGCGGTGCAGGGGATCGCCAACGCGCAGCAACGGGCGGTCAACGTCCAGCGGCTGCGCGACGAGGGCCTGAGTGTGGACTACGCGGAGGGGCCGGTGCGCGTGTCCAACGACAAGGTGGCGCGGGTGCGGCGGATCAGCCAGACGGCCGAGGGCGACAAGGTCCACCTGGACGGGGCGGCGATGGGGACGGTGCTCGACGCCTGGGCCGACGGGGGGACAGCCCAGGCGCGCGCGGAGGCGGCCGACCTGTTCGGGAGCAACGTGTTGGACCAATACGGGATCGCGGCGAGCGCGGAGTTCACCGATATGCGCGCCCTTGACATCAGCTATTAGGCGAGGAAAGCGGTGACGGAGGCACTCGGGTACGCGTGATGAGAGAGATAGGGGATGGATGTGGACGCCGAGGTGATCGACGCGGCGTGGACAGGCGCGCGGGTACCGGTGGTCACATCGCCCCAAAGGGGTAGACCATGATGGTCTACCCCTTTGGGAGAGGTGTGCTACGCTGGGGGCGCAACGGAGGGTATGTATGAGTGAACAGGGGCAGGATAAGGTGACGGCGCTCGTGCCGGTCGCCCAGCGTCGGGTCGAGTTGCTGGACGGGGACGAGGTGCTAGCCGTGCGGGCGGAGGACGGGTCCATCTATCTCCCGTTGCGGCCTATCTGCGCGAGCCTGGGGTTATCGTATCAGCCGCAGCGCCGCCGCATCCAGCGCGACCCGGCGCTGGAGGAGGGGATGCGTGAGATCCGGTTACAGACGGGAGGCGGCCGGCAGGCGACCGCCTGCATGGTCCTCAATCTGATACCCTACTGGCTCTCAACGGTCGAGGTGTCGCGCGTCCGCCCCGAGCTGCAAAATAAGCTCACAGTGTACCGGCGATGGGTTATCGAACGGGTATTCGAGGCCTTCCAGCGCGAGACGGGGATCGGGCAGGCAACCACAACCGCGCCGACCGTGCCGATCGCGCGCGACGACGACACGCTCTCGCTGACCCACATCCGCGATATGGCTTTGGCCATCGCGGCGTTCGCGGAACAGCAGATCGCCTTTGCCGAACAGCAGCAGGCCCAGGACCGGCGCATCGACGTCCTGGATGAGGGGCAGGGACAACTCTCCACGCGCCTTGATCGCGCGGCTGGCGTGGTCGGCGGCCTCGTGCGCAGCGTCAAGGCCCTGGAACAGCGCCTCGTGCCGGGCAACGTGCTCACCGAGGAGCAGGCAGCCGAGGTGAGCGACCGGGTCAAGACGGTGGCCGAGGCCCTGACCACGCGGGACGTGGCGGCGGGGGCCGCGCCGCGCGACTGGTACGGGTCGATCTACCGGACGCTCTACAAGCGGTATAACGTCGCCGGCTACCGGCGCATCCGGCAGGAGCAGTACGCCGACGTGCTCTCCTGGCTCGATGATTTCCATAGAGTGGCCTCGCCCGCACCGCAGGCCGACGACTGAGGAGTAGTCACGGGCGCCAACACCGGGGCTGCGGTACATGGAGGGGACCGCTGTCATGGGGACATTCGTGCCCGGCTGATTAGGAGGGGAGATAGCCCGAGCGGGACGCGGCCGGTACCAGGACGGCCCTCCCGCGGTGCCCCGTTCCACGCTAGAGCCGGACTGGGAGAGCGGCCCCACTCGGGTTACGTATAGCATGGCACACGCGCATGAAGGGCGTATGAGAGGAGCGTGAAGTGTGTGTGAAGCCTGCGGGGTCCCCGCCGTTGTATAGTGGACCCAGGGGTGCGCCCTTTAACGATAGGGGGTGTTGCTCGAAAGAGCCGCACATGAGTACCGGTGTGACGGGTGAGCAGCGTGCGTTCGGTTGTGGCACAACCGGGGGTGCGAAGCCTGCTGACAACGCGTGCAATCTCCGAGCCACAATGGGGATGACATGCAACCCGTGCGACCTATGCTGACGCGAGAAACCCACGTCTGAAACGTCGTAACCACTGACAGGCGCAAGTGGCTGACACGCCTGACCCAAAAGGGACGATGACAGCCTGGCCGTTTTCCTGGGCGGACCAGGGGTACTTCACGGTTCATCCGGCGTATAGTGGGCAGCTACGGGTCGCGCTAACAGCGCCTGCGTCGCGCTTGACGTCATCTTTACCGATGGGTCCAACCTACGGGATTCCGGCGCGACGGACCAGCATGGTGTGCGCCTGCATCCCGCCTATCAATGCGGTCACCTCCCACTCGACACATGGACCCACGTGACGTCCGCCCTTGGCGCGCGGATGGCAGGTCGGACTATCACGCACATCGACGTGGGCTATGATCAACCGGGCGGTACGGGGGGGTATCGCGGCTACATCGACGACGTGAGCGTGTCCACGTAGCCCTCATGCCCCTCATCTGGTGTTCCCCTGTCCTGACACAGGCG
>JAABUJ010001135.1_pt1 | contig 41395 bp, 38 predicted proteins | sample 5559131 | NCBI WGS metagenome assembly JAABUJ01 (sample SAMN10711875, study PRJNA513366) | rock metagenome | isolation source: Antarctica rocks | place: Antarctica: Victoria Land, Mt New Zealand nord | collected 2016-01-07 | reverse complement strand
CCGGCCCGGCGCGCCGGGCTGAACCGCGCCGGGCGGTGTTGGCCGCCGCTGTCGCCGCCGCCGCGGCCGGTTGCGTCCGGATCCCGGACAGCGGCGCCGTGCACCGCCGCCCTCGGGCCAGTGCGGGGGCGGTCGCTCCGGAGATCCGCACGTTCCCCAGCCCGCCGGTGGCAGGTGCCGCGCCCCAGGCGGTCGCCGCCGGCTTCCTCGAGGCGTGCGCCGTCTCCGGTCCTGACTACTCGACCGCCCGCAGCTACCTGACCACTGCGGCCGGTGAGCGGTGGGACCCCACCGTCGGGCTCACGGTGTTCTCCGCGACATCCTGGCGCGGCTCCGGTGTCCTGCCGCCGGGCGCATTGACGACGTCGGTCGTGTTGACGGGGACATGGGTCGGTCGGGTGGACCAGGCCGGGACGTTCACCGCCGCCGCGGCGACCGCGCCGTACCGGGTCCGGCTGGCGCTGCGTCGGGAGGACGGCCAGTGGCGCATCGCGAACCCCCCGGCCGGCCTGCTGCTGTCCGACGACGACTTCGCGCGGGAGTACACGGCCTGGCAGGTCCTGTTCGTCAACCCGGCCGGGACCTCGACGGTCCCGGATGCGGTCTACCTGCCCGACCGTGGGACCGACGCCGCGCAGCTGGTCCAGCGGCTGGTCGCCGGACCATCGGACTGGCTCGCGCCGGCCGTCCGCTCGGCCCTGCCGGGCGGTACCCAACTGGCCGTCGCCGCGGTGCCGGTCGCCGAGGGCGTGGCCACGGTCGACCTGACCGCCCCCGCCCGCGACCTGGACGACACCGCGCGGGTGCTGCTGTCGGCACAGGTCGTCACCACGCTGCGCCAACTGCAGCCGGCAGTGTCGGCTGTCTCGATCGTCTCCGGCGGTGCGTCGCTGCGCCCCCGCCAGGTCCCGGCCGACCAGCCCGTCGACTCCTGGGACCAGTACAACCCGGACGTCCTGACCGCGGCCGGCGGCGACCTGACGGTGCTGGCCGTCCAGCGCGGCCGGCCGTTGCTCGTCCGGGGTGAACCCGGCTCGCTCAGCGAGGTCCGGGGCGTCACCCCCGAGCTGTTCACCGGTGGGCTGCCGCGGTCGATCGCGGTCGACCCGCCTACCGGACGGCTCGCGGTCGTCCGCGCCGACGGGCGGGCCGTCGTCGTCGCTCCGGCACCCGGGACGGCCGGTGCCGCCCGCCGCGTGCTGTCCGGTAGCGACCTGACCCGCCCGCAGTTCGACCGCGCCGGGCTGGTCTGGGCCGTCGACGCGACCGGGGCCGTGCTCGTCTGGGACGGGCGAGGGGTCCGCACCGTGGCGGTCGACCTGCGCGCGCTGCAGATCGCTTCGCCGGGGCCGGGGCCGGGGACGGGGCCGGTGCTGGTGCCGGGGACCCGGGTCCGGCGGTTGACGCTGTCCCGCGACGGCCAGCGCGCGGCGGTCGTCGTCGGTGCGGGCCGGGCCGCCGGCACCGTGCTGCTGATGCGGGTCCGGCGGGACGGGGCGCTGCGGCTGGACGCGCCGCGGCTGGTCACCACCGCCTACCCGGTGGTGCACGACGTGGCGTGGCTGGACGCGGACCAGCTGGTCCTGCTCGCCCGCGACGCCACCTCGACCCTGCAGGTGGTGCAGCTGCGCCAGGACGGGTCGGCGGTCCAGCCGCTGGGCACCCCGCCGAGCGGGGTGACGGTGGCGGCCGGGCCGGGTGACCGCGGGATCGTCGTCGGGGGGTCGGACGGGTCGCTGTACGTCCGGCCGATCCCGCTGCCGCCGCGCTGGACGCCGGTCGTCGCCACCCCGACGCCGGCGCCGAGCCCGTCCGGTCGCCCAGCTGCCGCGGTTCCGTCCCCGACGGCGCCGGCGGCGCTCGTGCCGACGGCTGCCGTCCCACCGGCGCTCGTTCCGCCGAGTCCCATGCCGTCCGGTCACGTCCCGAACTCCGGTGTCCCGACCGGCGCGGCGCCGACGATCGCGCCGGTCCAGCTGGCAGCCCCGGTCTACCCGGGCTGAGTCCCCGGCCCGGGTAGACCGGGTAGACCGGCCAGTGGCCGCCGTCCACAGCCGGTCCGCCGCCGGGCCGGACCGCGACCCCTGCCGCGAAGGTTCGGGCATGCGACTGCCCCCGGCCACCGGCGCGGGCGGGGTTCGACCGGCGCAATCCGCGCGGCCGGTGCAGGCCCTGGCGGCGGTGCTCGCGGCGGCCCTCGCGGTGGGCCGGGCCGTTACCGACCTGGTCGCCGGAATCGACTGCGCGGGCTGCGCGGGCGTGCCCGAACGGCGCGGACTGTGCCGTCGGTGTGCCGACGCGCTCGCCGGAGCGGCCGGGGGGTTGCACGTACGACAGGTCCCGGGCTGGTCGGACCCACCGGCGGCCGCGGCCGCCGCCTACGCCGGAGCGGTGGCCCCGGCGGTGGTCGCCCACAAGGAGTACGGCCGCCGGGCCCTGGGCCGCCCCCTCGGCGCGCTGCTCGCCGCGGCGACCGACCTCGCCGTCGGGCTGGCCACTGCCGAGGACTGCCGCCCGCCCGGGCCCGTCCTGCTGGTACCGGTGCCGAGCAGTCGACGGGCCCGGCGGCGACGCCGGGACGACCCGGTCCGCCGGCTCGCTCTGCGGGCGGCGTCCCGGCTGCGCGCGCAGGGTGTGCCGGCACGCGTGGTGCCCGCGCTCCGGGTCCGCGGGGTCCCGGCGGACCAGGCGGGGTTGTCCCGCGCCGAGCGGGCGGCCAACCTCGCCGGCCGGTTCGCGGTCCGCCGTGGTGGACGCGCGGCGCTGGTCGCCCGGCCCGGGCAGCCGGCGCCGCTGGTGGTGGTCGTCGACGACGTGCTGACCACCGGCGCCACGGTCCGGGAGGCGGTGCGGGCACTGGCCGTCCGCGGGGTGCCCGTGGCCGCGGTGGCGACGGTGGCCCGGGCCGGCGGCGACGGGCACGCGCCGCCCGGCCCAGTCCCGGAGCCGGTCGGGCGCTACGCCGCGTCCTGACATCCGGGCTACGGTGCGTCGGATCGACGCCACACCGCAACGTGGGAGGTCTGGATGGAAATCGTCGTCAAGAGTCGGCACTGCACTCCCAGCGAGAAGTTCCGCGAGATCGCCCAGGAGAAGGTCGCGCGGCTGGACCGGTTCGGTTACCCCATCGCCCGCACCGACGTCGAGCTCAGCCGGGAGACGGCGCCCCGCCAGTCCTCGACGTCGGAGCGCGTGGAACTGACCCTGTCCGGCAAGGGACCGGTGGTCCGTGCCGAGGCGCACGCCGGGGACCCGCTGGCCGCGCTCGACATGGCGATCTCCAAGGTCGAGGCGCGGCTGCGCAAGCTCGCCGGCCGGCGCAAGGACGCACACAACCACGGAAACCACCCGGTACCCAGCGTCCGACATGGCGCGCCCGCGGCTCTACCTGATCTCGTGCCGGTGGCCGGCGCGGGACCCGACCTCGCGCCGGTGGCCACGGCTGTTCTCGACGCCGGTGCCGACCCGGCCCGCGCGGTCGACGACGGCACCGGCGACGGCCCGTTCATCGTGCGGGAGAAGGTCCACGCCGCGTCCCCGATGACCCGGGACCAGGCGCTGGAGCAGATGGAGCTGGTCGGGCACGACTTCTTCCTCTACTGCTGCAGCGAGACCGGCATGCCGAGCGTCGTCTATCGGCGGCGGGCCTACGACTACGGCGTGCTGCACCTCGCCGTCCAGTCCTGACACCGTCCTGACCACAGCCCACCCGCGGGACGCCAACGACCCACGCGGCACAGCCGACCCGAAGGTCACAGCCAGCCGAGAGCCGGGTCCGCGCGCGCGGACCCGGCTCTCGGCTGCCGCAGCCCGGCGGGTTGCGCTGTCCGCGCAGGGATTCGGCCGTCCCCGCGGGGTTGGTGACCATACCGGAGCACTGCTCCCGACGATCCGCCGGATCGGTCTGTTGCAGATCGACTCGGTGAACGTGCTGACCCGCGCGCACTACCTGCCGCTGTTCAGCAGGCTCGGCCCCTACGACCGGGACGCACTGGACCGGATGTCGGCACGGCCTCCCCGGCGGCTGTTCGAGTACTGGGCGCACGCCGCCTGCCTGCTCCCGGTTCAGCTGCACCCGCTGCTGCGGTGGCGGATGGACCGCGCGCGCGACGAGGCGTGGGGTGGCATGCGCCGTGTCGAGTCCGAGCACCCCGGCGTCCTGGAGCGGGTGCTCTCGGTGGTGGCGGACACCGGCCCGGCGACGGCGGGGGAGATCGAGCTGGCCGCACTCGGCGCGCGCGCGGTGCGCAGCACGGGCAACTGGGGCTGGAACTGGTCGGCGGTCAAGCGGGGCCTGGAGATGCTGTTCTGGGCCGGTGAGGTGACCAGTGCCGGGCGGCGCGGGTTCGAGCGGCTCTACGACCTTCCGGACCGGGCGCTGCCGCCGTCGGTGATCCAGGCGCCGACACCTGATCCTGCCGACGCCCGGCGCGAACTCACCCGGATCGCCGCCCGCGCCCTCGGGGTGGCGAGTGAGTATGCGCTGCGCGACTACTTCCGCCTGGGCGCCGGCGAGTGCCGGCCGGCGGTCGACGACCTGGTCGAGAGCGGTGATCTGATTCCGGTCACGGTGGACGGGTGGACCCGCCCGGCGTACCTGGACGCGGGTGCCACGGTGCCCCGGTCGATGGACGCCAGAGCACTGCTCGTGCCGTTCGACCCGCTGGTCTTCGAGCGGGCGCGGGTGCGGGAGCTGTTCGGGATGGACTACCGGATCGAGATCTACGTCCGGGAGCACGAGCGGGTGCACGGCTACTACGTTCTGCCGTTCCTGCTCGGCGACAGCCTGGTTGCCCGCGTCGACCTCAAGGCAGACCGGCAGGCCGGGGTGCTCCGGGTGCGGGCGGCGCACGCCGAGCCCGGGGCGCCGCCGGAAACCGCGGAACACCTGCTCGCGGAACTGTCCCTGCTCGGTGGGTGGCTCGGGGTGCCCGAGGTCGTCGTGGAGCCCCGCGGCGACCTCGCACCGGCGCTGGCCGCGGTCGCCTCGGTGCCCGGCCGGTGAACGCGCGGCAGGGTGAAGGCCGGGTACGTCAGCGGCGGTGACCGGCGGACGCGGTCGACTGTCTGACCACCAGGCGCGGTGTCGTGACGTGGACGCCCGGTTCGGGCATCCCGTCCAGGGCGGCGAGCAGCAACTGCCCGGCGCGGCGGCCGATCGTGGACAGTTCCGGGTCGACGGTGGTCAGCATCGGGATCCGCCCGGTCGCCATCACGTCCCAGTCGTCGTAGCCGACCACCGCCACGTCGGCGGGCACGGAGCGGCCCGCCTCCCGCAGGCCGTCGATGACCCCGCGGGCGACCTGGTCCGAGCCGCAGCTCACCGCGTCCAGGTCCGGGTCCGCGGCGAGCGCGACCCCCACAGCCTGACGGCCCCACTCCTCCGACCACTCCCCGTACAGCGGCCGGCCGGCCACCAGTGCCGTGCCGGCGTCGGCGAGCGCGGCAGTGGCGCCGAGGACCCGGTCGGTGGCCGAGCGGTGCCGCTGCGGGCCGGTGACGTGGGCGACGTGCCGCCGGCCGATCGCGAGCAGGTACTCCACCGCGAGCCGTCCGCCGGCCACGTCGTCGGAGACCACGCTGACGTCGCCGGTGTCGGTGGACCGGGTCCGCACGTAGACGACGGGCCGGCGCGCGGTCAGTTCCAGCGGCGGCCGGGACCGGCTCAGTCGGCTGGTCACGATGAAGCCGTCCACCTGCCGGGCGGTCAGGGTGGCCACGTAGTGCTGTTCCCGGACCGGGTCGTCGCGGGTGTCGCAGAGGAAGACCGACATCTGGTTGGCCGCCAGGGCGTCCTCGGCGCCGAGCATCACCGGCAGGCTGAACCGGCCGAAGCTGTCGGAGGTGATCAGCCCCACGGTGTAGCTGCGCCCGGACAGCAGGCCGCGGGCGAGGCTGTTCGCGCGGAACCCGAGACGGTCGGCGGCCTCGCGCACTGCGGTGCGGGTCTGCGGGCGCAGCTGACCCCGGCCGTTGAGCGCCTTGCTGACCGTCCCGACCGAGACCCCGGCCGCCCGGGCCACATCGGAGATCGTGACCCTCGAGCGGGCGCCGTCCACGCCCGCGTCGCCCGCCCGCATGGCGACAGGCTAGCCGGACCGGAAAATCGCGGAAACCTGCCGACAGCCTGAGCACGTCGAGGCACGGGCGAATCCGAGAGCGCTCAGGGGTTCACGTACGGACTGCCCGGGTCTACCGTGAGCCGCGGCAACCGATTTCCGACACAAGGAGCCCGATGACCGCGACCGCCCCCGCGACCGCCGACCGGACCTCCGCGGTGGGCACCGGTCCTGCCGACCCGGGGGCGGTTGCCCGGGCCGACGCGACGGTCGCCCCGGGCGGCGCGCTGACTGCGGTGCGCCCGCTGCGGTTCGCCGACGCGCGGATCACCGGCGGCTTCTGGGCGCAGCGCCAGCGGGTCAACCGCGAGGTGACGATCCCGGCCGGCTGGCAGCACCTGCACACCTCCGGGAACTTCGAGGACCTGACACTGGCCGCCGGCGACACCGAGGGCCGGTCCCGGGAGAAGTTCCGCGGCCCGCTGTTCATGGACTCCGACGTCTACAAGTGGCTGGAGGCGGTGTCCTGGGAGGCCGGGCGGGAGCCGTCCGCGGAGCTCGAGAGGTGGACGGCGGAGACCGTCGCCGCCGTCGCGGCCGCCCAACTGGACGACGGTTACGTCAACTCCTGGGTGCAGGCGGCCCTGGGGATCGGGGCGCGCTGGGCGCACCTGGACCACGGCCACGAGCTGTACTGCGCGGGCCACCTGGCCCAGGCCGCGGTGGCCCGGGCGCGCTCGACCGGGCGGACCGACCTGCTCGACATCGCGGTCCGGTTCGCCGAGCTGCTCGGGCAGACGTTCGGCCGGGACCGGCTCGACGGCGTCGACGGCCACCCGGAGATCGAGACCGCTCTGGTGGAGCTGGCGCGGACGACCGGGCGCCCCGACATCCTGGCGACGGCGCGGTACTTCGTCGACGCGCACGGCCGCGGGCTGGTGGACCCGACCGGAGAGCACAGCGCCTACTACTCCGACCTGTACCCGGTGCGGGAGGCCGACACCGTCTACGGCCACGCCGTCCGGGCGGTCTACCTGCAGACAGGCGTTGCCGACCTGGCCGCCGAGACCGGCGACGACCGGCTGCTGCGCCGGTCCCAGCTCGCGTGGGACTCGATGGTCGGACAGAAGTCGTACCTGACCGGCGGGATCGGCAGCCGGTGGGAGGGCGAGGCCTTCGGTGCGCCGTACGAGCTCTCGCCTGACCGGGCGTACAGCGAGACATGCGCCGCCCAGGGGGTCGTGCAGTGGTCGTGGCGGCTGCTGCTGGCCACCGGCGAGGCCCGCTACGCCGACCACATCGAGCGGACGCTGTTCAACGCGTTCGCACCGGGGATCAACCTGGCCGGCGACCGGTTCTTCTACGTCAACACCCTGCAGTTGCGCGCCGGCACGATCGGTGAGGACCACCGCGACCCGGTCGACGGCCGGCAGGCCTGGTTCGGCTGCGCGTGCTGCCCGCCGAGCATCATGCGGACGACGTCGGCGCTGCACGGCTATCTGGCGACCGCGGACGACGCGGGCCTGCAGGTGCACCAGTACGCAGCGGGAACCCTGGCCGCGGACCTGCCCGCCGGCCGGTTCCAGGTCACCGTGGACACCGCGTACCCGGTGGACGGCCGGGTCACGGTGCGGGTCGTCGACGCCCCGGCCGGCGAGGTGACGCTGAGCCTGCGCGTGCCGGGCTGGTGCAGTGACGCGCAGCTGTCCGTGGACGGCGTGCCGGCCGGCGTCGCGGTCGAGCCCGGCAGTTACGCCCGGCTCACGCGGGCGTTCGCGCCAGGCTCGACGGTCGTGGTGGAGCTGTCGATGCCGGTACGGGCCGTGGCCGCCGACGACCGGATCGACGCGATCCGCGGACAGCTGGCCCTGACCCGCGGCCCGCTCGTCTACTGCTTCGAGCAGGTCGACGCCCCGGCCGGGGTGGCCGTGGACGACCTGCGCCTGGCGGTGACGCTGCAGCCGGGCACGGACGCACCGGACCCCGGGCCGTCGGCCGGGCCTGGCGGCGGGATCGTTCCCGACGCGGTTACCGCGCACGAACCGGACCTGCTCGGCGGAATCGTCACGGTGTCGGTGCCGGCCGGCACCCGCGTTTCCGCCGGCACCCGCGTCTCCGCCGGCACTCGGGGCTCGACCGATCGGATCACTGCTCTCGCCGTTCCCTACGCCGTGTGGGCCAACCGCGAGGTCGGCCCGATGCGCATCTGGACCCCGGAGGTCTGACATGGACGACCCGACCCGCCGCTCGGTGTTGCGCGGCCTGTCAGCAGCGGCGGTCGCCGCGCTGACGGGTCTCGGTGCCGGCGCGTGTGCCCGCCGGCCTGCTGCGGTCGGGCCCGGCCCGACCGATCCCGACTTCGGATCGGTGGGCTCGGGCACCATCTCCTTCTGGGCCCGCTCGGACACCGGGCCGGTTCCCACCCAGATGGTCCGCCGGTTCAACGCGGCCCAGTCCGAGATCCGGGTCGAGTTGACGCTGATCCCGGGGACCCAGCAGATCACCAAGATCGCCACCGCGATCCGGGGCGACAGCCAACCGGATGTCTTCGCCGTCGACGACTTCTACGCGACGACTCTGACCTACTACAAGGCGCTGACCGACGTGACGGAGGCCGTGGCCCGGTTGCCGTTCCGCGACCAGCTCAGCAAGGGCATGCAGCAGACGCTGGAGTTGGCGGGCCGGACCTACGGTGTCCCGTTCGCCTCCGACATGTCCGGCCTCTGGTACAACAAGGGCCTGTTCGAGCGGGCCGGCCTGGACCCGGCGAAGCCGCCGACCTCGTTCGAGGCCGTGGTCGGCGCAGCAAAGAAGATCACCGCGGCCGGTGGCGGCGCCCGCGGGTTCTCCTTCGCCGGCAACTGCCCGGGTTGCATGTCGTTCACCGCCATGCCGAGCGTGTGGGCGGGCGGTCAGCACCTGATCGACGGCGAACCAGGCGCCCAGCGGGCGAACCTCGCCGGCAACGAGCCGCTGCGGGCCATTCTGTCCGCTTACCGGGAGCTGTGGACGTCGAACTCGTCCAGCCAGGGCAGCCGCACGGAGTCCGGCGCGACGTGGGGTGCGGACTTCCGCAACGGGCGGGTCGGGATCCTGCCCGGCGGGTACGGCACCGTCGTCGGCCAGGTCCCGGACGACAAGCTGGCCGGGTTCGGACTCGTGCCATTGCCCGGGCCGACCGGCGGCCGCTCGACGTTCACCGGGGGCGACGTCATCGCGATCCCGGCCGGGGCACGCAACCCGAGTGCCGCCTGGAAGTTCATCCAGTTCGCCCTGGCCGAGGCCCAACAGCTCGCCCTCCCGGCGATCGGGTTCACCCCGGTCCGCTCCGACGTCCTGACCGCGGACTACCGGAAGAATTACCCGCTCAACGCGATCCTGCTGGGGCTGCAGGACGTCGGGTACATCGAGCGGTCGGTGGCCGCGGGCACGATCTTCAACCAGCCGAGCGGAGCGTGGCCGACGATGATCACCGAGGCGGTGTTCGGCGGCGGCGTGGACCCGGCCATCGCCACGGGTCAGAAGCAGGCGCAGTCGGCGCTGGCGGAGGTGAACCTGTGAGCACCGCTCCGGTCACGGCCACGGGTGCGCACCGGTCGGCGAGCACGCCGTCCCCGCGCCGACAGGCGGGCCTGACGGGCAGGCAGGGTCGCGCCGGGCAGCTGCTCGTGCTCCCGGCGCTGGTGCTGGTGATCGTCTTCGTGCTGTTCCCGCTCGGGTTCGCCCTCTACATCTCGCTGACCGACTGGCCGCTGATCGGCAGCGCACGGTTCGTCGGCATCGACAACTACACGGCGCTGTTCTCCGACGTCGCCTTCGGCCGGTCGATCCTGTTCACCCTGCTCTACACCGCGATCGTCACCGTGCCGATCTTCGTGCTCGGCTACCTGCTGGCGATGTTCGTGCGGACGAAACGTCGCGGAGCGGTGCTCTTCCGGACCTTGCTCTTCCTGCCGTACGTCGTCGGCCTGACCGCAGTCAGCTTCGTGCTGGTGCTGGAGCTGCAGCCGGGGACCGGGGTCATCAACTTCCTGCTCGCGAAGGCGCACGTCACCGACGGCCAGACTGCCTGGCTGGTGAGCACCGGGCCGGCGATCCTCATCACCTGCCTGCTGGTCGTGTGGTTCGCGTCCGGGCTGACGATGCTGCTGTTGATGGGCGGTATGCAGGGGATCCCGAAGGACGTGTACGAGTCCGCGGAGGTCGACGGTGCCGGGTTCTGGGCACGGGAGCTGCAGATCACCGTGCCGCTGCTGCGGCGGACGATCGCGCTCAGTCTGATCCTGTCGGTGATCGGCTCGTTCCTGGCCTTCAACCAGTTCTACATCCTCACCCAGGGCGGCCCGGGCTCGTCGACGACGACCGTCCTCTACGCCATCTACAACCGGGCCTTCGTCCAGCTCCGGCTCGGGTCGGCGACGGCCCAGTCGGTCGTGCTCGTGCTGGTGATCGCCGCGGTCACCGCCCTGCAGTTCCGGGTGTTGCGCGAGGACACGGGCGACTCCCGAAGGATCCGCCGCCGGGCCAGGAGGACAACGTGACCGCCACTACCGCCGACCGAACGACCGGGGCAGCCGCGGCCAGGGAGCGGGTGGACACCCCGCGCAACAGCGGCCGGTCGGGGGGCCGGCCCTGGTACATCGCAGCCGGGACCGTGCTTGCCTTGCTGTTCATCTCGCCGCTGCTGTGGGCGGTGCTCCGGTCGATGCAGCCGGACGCCGCGATCACCGCTCCGCTGACCGGGTCGTCGTTCGATGCGCTCGGCCTGGGCAACTACCGCGCACTGCTCGGCGGCAGCGTCGACCTCTGGCCGTACATCGCGAACAGCTTCATGGTGTGTATCGGCACCGCGTTGGCGACGGCTGTCATCTCCACCCTTGCCGGGTACGGGCTCGGCCGCTTCCGGTTCCGGCTGTCCGGGCTGAGCTTCGGGCTGATCCTGCTCACCCTGATGATCCCGTTCCAGGCGATCCTCACGCCACTGTTCCTGGAGTTCCACGCGCTCGGTCTGTCCGACAGCCGACTTGGCCTGGTCGTCTTCTACACGACGTTCAACCTGCCGTTCGGGGTCTTCGTCATGCGCAACACCTTCGCGTCGATGCCCAAGGAGCTCGAGGACTCCGCCTACGTCGACGGCTGCGGGATCATGACCACCCTGTTCCGGGTGCTGCGACCGCTGGCGCTGCCGGGGATCGCCACGACGATCCTCTACACGTTCCTCAGTTCGTGGACGGAGTTCCTCGGGGCCCTGACCCTGCTGACCAGTACCAGCAAGCTGACCCTGCCGGTGGCCCTGCTCAACGTGCAGAACGGCACGTTCGGCGCGGTGAACTTCGGCTTCCTGGTGGCCGGAGCGGTGCTCTCGATGATTCCGACGGTCGTGTTGTACGTCGCACTGCAGCGCTACTACGTCGGCGGTCTGACCGCCGGGGCCGTCAAGGGCTGACCGGCCGTCGTCCCGTTCCGCGGCGGCCCGGTTCGGCGGGCGCGACGAGGCATGAGCCGCGCGGGGATGCGCGTCCCGGGTGGAGCGACCCAGGGCGGCGGAGACCACTGGGGGTGACCGTCCGAAGCGATGCTCACGGTCCAGGGTTGGTGGTGGACGGTGCGGTGGTGGTGTCTGCAGAGCAGCACGAGGTTGTCCAGCGCGGTGATCCCGCCGTCCGCCCAGTGGCGGACGTGGTGGGCGTCGGTCCAGCCCGGTGGGCGGTCACACCCGGGGAACGCGCACCCGCGGTCCCGGATGATCAACGCCCGCCGGAGTCCGGTGGGAATGGTGCGGGTCTCCCGTCCGATGTCCAGTGGCTGACCTGTGCCGCCAAGGACCGCCGGGAGGACGCTGCTGTCACAGGCGATGCGGCGCAGCTGATCAGCGGTGAGCAGGGTGCCGTCGAGCAGCTCCGCGGCGCCCGCCTCCTCCCGGAGGTCGTCGAGGTCGATCAGGACGACGAGCTGCGGCTTCTCCCCTCCCGAAGCCGGCAGATCACCGCCGGTGAGCGATCGGGCGGCGAGCTCGACCAGTGCGTCGGCCATCCGTTGGAGGTGGGTGCGGTCGTCCCGGGTGGCGGTCGCGGCGTGCGCCCCGACGGGGTCGACCCACGGATCCGCCACCCCGGCGTTCGGGTCGCCGCCCACGGTGCTCGCGCCGTCGGCGGGCGTGGTTGCGGGACCGGGCTTGGCGAGCGCGTCCAGTGCGGTCCGAACCACGGCGGCGTCGGCGGCCGGCAGCAGAAAGCGACCACGGACCGCGCCGTCCCGTTCCGGGCCGATCACCAGCTCACGGGTGCTGTGCGCGCGTCGCTCCGCCCGGTGTAGCGCTTCCGCCAGACGAACCTCGGCGCCCGCGGGATCGACCAGCTCCACCAGGCGCTGGCCGAGCCGGCGCAGCTGGTCCGGGTCGAGTACCCGCGCCTGTTCGCGCATCACCCGGACCCCGGCGCTGTGGTCGTCCTCGGACACGTGAGCGGGCAGTTCGGCGATCGCGTCGGCTGCGACCATGGCCTGGTCGAGCCCGACCGCGCCGAGCCGGGCGTCCCGCACGACGGGTGAGGTCGCCGGGCTCCCGGATGCCACCTGCAATATCTCCGAGGCGGCGATCATCCGGCGCGCCGCGCCCGGGGTCACGTGCAGTAGACCGGCCAACCAGACCGTCGGTGACGTCGCGCCCACGGCGTCGGGCCGGCCCCGCCGGACGCCCTCCGCGACGAGGTCCAATGCCTGCACCCGCAACCGGTCCGCCGCCGCCGTCAGCCCCGTCAGCAGCGCGTCCAGCTCGCCACCGCCCAGCGACCACAACGGCAGATCGTCACCGCAGACGGTGCTGTTCAACGCGGACAGGACATCACCGAGCATCCGCTGCACCGGGTGCAACCGCTCGAGGGTGTCCGTCGACATGCCTCAAACGCTACGGACGCCCACCGACAGAACGCTGGGAGCACCGCTCGCGACAGCGTCGTCACGAGCGGTTACCCGCCGAGGGGCGCTAGACACTGTTCAGCGGCGGAACCACTGTTCGGCGAAGTCGGCGGCTGCGGCGATGCCGACCAGGCGGGTGGTAGCCGAGCCGACCCGGGCTGGCCGGACAGCGCCGCTGGCCTCGAGGTCGGCGCCGACGGCAGGGAACTGGTCGGCGTCCCAGTCCAGGTCCGTCCAGGTGGTCCAGCGACGTTCGCCGGCGATGGTGAGCGGTGCTCCGGTGACGACGGATGCCCGGATTCCGGCGCGGGCCTCCCCGAGGTGTAGGCAGGTCGCGGAATCCCAGCCGACGCCGAGCAGCAGAGTGCGAGCGCCGCTCTCGGCCAGCCGGTCCAGTGGTGAACCGTCGCCGAGCGCCGGCGCGAGCGGGTACGGGTCCAGCACGGACGCCGCTGCCGGACCGACCGCGCCGAACGACAGCAGCGGATGGTCGCTGCGCCGGAAGCCCGGCAGGTGGCGGACGACCTCGACGACCGCGCCCATGCCGCCCGGCGGGGTCAACTCCGGGTCGTAGGCGGGCGTCGCGTCCCGGATCACCGGCCACCAGGCGGCGGGTACAGGCGGGTTGGACCATGACGAAGGCTCGGACAGGCCCGGAGACTGGGTCGGTACGACGAGCGTCCCGTCGGGGCCGAGCACGTCGAGCAGCGCGTGGACGACGGCGACCGGGCCACCGGCCACCCAGCCCAGCGCCGACAGCGACGTGTGCACCAGCACGGTGGCGCCGGCGGCCAAGCCGAGCGCCCGCAGGTCCGCGGCAAGCGATTCCCGGGTCCGGGGGAACTGCTGCCCAGCGATCACCTCGGCCTCACCCACGGGCGGCGTCCGCCCGCAGCAGCTCGAAGTAGCGGCAGTCCGACCACCCACCCGCCGGATCCGGGTCCTCGGCGTGCCCGCGTCCGAACTCGGTGAACCCGGCAGCCAGCGCCACCCGGGCCGACGGCTCGTTGCCCGCGTCGAGCTGCACGTTCAGCCGGTGCGAACGGACGCCGTCCGGTGCCTCGTCGAGCACCCACGACGCGACCCGCCGGACTGCCGCGGACATCACCCCGCGGCCGCGGACACCTGGGGCCGCCCACCAGCCCAGCTCCGGGTTGCCGTAGGGCTCGGTGAGCCGGAAGACGCTCACCGACGCCACCGCCGGGCCACCGGCTGCGGGCGCGACCGCCCACCCGACGTACTCCCCGGTCGCCGGCCCCTCCGGCCGGGTCCGCAGGAAGGTTCGCGCGTCCTCGGCGGTGTAGGGGTCCGGCAGCGTCCACAGCCACCGCCGGGTGTCCGGGTCAGTGCACGCGCGGACCACCCCGGCGACCTCGTCGGGGTGGTCCGGACCGTGCCAGGGCCGCAGCACCCACGCCGACGCGTCGCGTGCGGTCAACGCCAACCTCGGGACGGCCAGCCAGCGGCCGTCGGGGGAGCCGACCTCGTCGGCGCGGACGGTCGCGACCCAGCCGTCGGTGGCCACGCCGCGGTGGTCCAGCAGTCCCCGGACGGTGGTGAACCCGCGGAAGCCGGCCTTCCACGCAGCCCGCCGCGACGGCCAGTTCCCGACGTTGGCGCTCCACCGGACCAGGCCCAGTCCGAGGCCGCCCGGCGCGGGCGCGAACGCCCACCCGAGGAGCAGTGCCAAGGCCCGGGTCATCACCCCGCGCCCGCGCGCCCACGGCCCGAGGCCGAACCCGACCTCGCAGGTGCCGGGAACACCGGGCCGCAGGTCGACCGAGCCGAGGAACGCGTCCGTCCCCGCGTCGGCCACGGCCAGCACGTACGAGGTGCGCGCAGCCCAGCCCCGGGCGGCCTCGGCGACCCATTCGGCCCCCATCGCCGGCGTGTAGTCCGCCGGGACCGTTGTCCACCGCAGGGATTCGGGGTCGGTGCACTGGGCGACGATGCTGTGCTCGCCCGCGGTGCCGGTCCCGACATCGTCGGCGCGCAGTCGGCGCAGCCGCACGACGCCGTCGCTCAGCTCGGGCGGATCGATCCCGGCGGCTGCGTCCGGGGCGGGGTCGGCGGCCATCCGCCGCAGTCTGGCCGTGCCTGCCGGCGGATGCCACGCAGTTGTGCCCCGCAGGTGCGGCGGGAAGCGCACCGTGCCCGGCTCCTGTCGCCGCAACCATCCGTTCGGCTCGCCTCAGGCGGGACACCGCACCGTGGACCCCGTTCGACGTCCTCCTCGGCGGTGGTGAGGCGGGGGGCTGGCCGGTGAGCCGGGCGTCGCCCGCGGGATGCACGGGCTGACCGTCGTCGTGCTGCTACCGACAACCACCCGGCCTACCGGTCGGCGGTGGCTGCCGGTCGCGTCGACGTGGGCGGGAGGTCGTCGTCCCGGTGCGGCCGGGCCCTCCCGCCCTGGCCGCCGCCTAGCATCGGTAACGTCGCCCGGCACCCGGGCGGCGCTGTGCCGTCCCGCTCTCCCGCGCCGCCCGTCGACGCTCCCGTCCGGGAACGAGCCGCGTCCCCGACGCCCGATCCTCCTAGGAGCAGGTCCCGTGCCCGCTGTCCTCGACAAGGTGCTCCGCGCCGGCGAAGGCAAGATCCTGCGCCGGCTGCAGAAGATCACCGACCAGGTCAACGCCCTCGAGGAGGCGACGCAGGCCCTGACGGACGAGGAGCTGCGGGCGCTGACGCCGGAGTTCCGAGAGCGACTTGCCGCCGCGGAGACCCTCGACGACGTCCTGCCCGAGGCGTTCGCCGCGGTCCGCGAGGCCGCCCGCCGGACACTGGGGCAGCGGCACTTCGACGTCCAGATCATGGGTGGGGCGGCGCTGCACCTGGGCAACATCGCCGAGATGCGGACCGGTGAGGGCAAGACGCTCGTCGCGACGCTGCCGGCCTACCTCAACGCGCTGTCCGACCAGGGCGTCCACGTGGTCACCGTCAACGACTACCTGGCCTCCTACCAGGCCGAGCTGATGGGCCGCGTGTACCACTTCCTCGGGTTGTCGGTCGGGGTGATCCTCGCCGACATGACCCCGGAACAGCGCCGGGTCGCCTACGCCGCGGACATCACCTACGGCACCAACAACGAGTTCGGCTTCGACTACCTGCGCGACAACATGGCCTGGTCGGTCGAGGAGATGGTTCAGCGCGGCCACAACTTCGCCGTCGTCGACGAGGTCGACTCGATCCTGGTGGACGAGGCGCGCACCCCGCTGATCATCTCCGGCCCGGCCGAGCAGGGCAGCAAGTGGTACGCGGAGTTCGCCACGATCGTGTCCCGCCTCCGGCCGGTCGACGACTACGAGGTGGACATCAAGAAGCGCACGATCGGCATCCTGGAGTCCGGGATCGCCAAGACCGAGGACTATCTCGGCATCGACAACCTCTATGACTCGGTGAACACGCCGCTGGTCGGGTACCTGAACAACGCCATCAAGGCCCGCGAGCTGTTCCACCGCGACAAGGAGTACGTCGTCGTGGACGGCGAGGTGCTCATCGTGGACGAGCACACCGGCCGCATCCTGTCCGGCCGCCGCTACAACGAGGGGATGCACCAGGCCATCGAGGCCAAGGAGAGCGTCGAGATCAAGGACGAGAACCAGACGCTGGCCACGATCACCCTGCAGAACTTCTTCCGCCTCTACGCGAAGCTGTCCGGGATGACCGGCACGGCGATGACCGAGGCCAACGAGTTCAGCAAGATCTATTCCCTCGGCGTCGTCCCGATCCCGACGAACAAGCCGATGGTGCGCGCTGACCAGTCCGACCTCATCTACCGCTCCGAGGACGCCAAGTACGACGCGGTCGTGGAGGACATTGCGACCCGGCACGAATCCGGCCAGCCGGTGCTCGTCGGGACGATCAGCGTCGAGAAGTCGGAGTTGCTCAGCGGCCTGCTGAAGAAGCGCGGGATCCCGCACGAGGTGCTCAACGCCAAGTTCCACGAGCAGGAGGCCACGATCATCGCCCAGGCGGGGCGGACCGGCGCGGTCACCGTCGCCACCAACATGGCCGGCCGCGGCACGGACATCATGCTCGGCGGGAACGCGGAGTTCATGGCGGTCGCCAAGCTGCACGGTCGTGGGCTGAACGCGGTCGACGACGCCGAGGCGTGGGAGGCCGCCTGGCCGGGCGTGCTGTCGGAGATGCAGGCCGCGGTCCAGGCCGACCACGACGCGGTCGTCGAGGCCGGCGGGTTGTATGTACTCGGCACCGAGCGCCATGAGTCACGGCGCATCGACAACCAGCTGCGTGGTCGATCCGGGCGTCAGGGGGACCCGGGCGAGAGCCGGTTCTACCTCTCGCTCGAGGACGAGCTGATGAAGCGGTTCAAGTCCGACTGGGTCGCCTGGGCACTGGACCGGTCCAACGTTCCGGCCGACGTGCCGATCGAGTCCAAGCGGGTGTCGAAGACCATCGCCGGCGCGCAAGGCCAGGTCGAGGCCCAGAACTTCGAGTCCCGCAAGGACACGCTGAAGTACGACGACGTCCTGAACCGCCAGCGCAAGCTGATCTATGGCGAGCGCCGGCTGGTGCTGGAGGGCCAGGACATCGCCCGGCAGGTCCGCGGGTTCATCGACGACACGATCGCCGGCTACGTGCGCGGCGCCACCGACACCGGCTTCCCCGAGCAGTGGGACCTGACGCAGCTGTGGGCGGCGCTGGGCACGCTGTACCCGATCACGGTGACCGCCGAGGACGTCGTCGAGGCCTCCGGTGGTGAGCTGACCGGGCTGACGCCGGAGTTCCTGACCGAGGAGTTGCGCGCGGACGCCCAGGTCGCCTATGACGCGCGCGAGGCGTCGCTGGGTGCGGAGGCGACCCGGGAGCTGGAGCGCCGGGTCGTGCTCAGCGTCGCCGACCGCAAGTGGCGTGAGCACCTCTACGAGATGGGCTATCTGCGCGAGGGCATCTACCTGCGGGCGATGGCCCAGCGCGACCCGCTGGTGGAATACCAGCGCGAGGGCTACGACTTGTTCGCGGCCATGATGGATGCGATCAAGGAGGAGTCGGTCGGCTACCTGTTCAACGTTGAGGTCGACGTCACCGCAGCACCGGCGCAGGAGTCCGTCGAGTCGACCGGCTCGGTCGCGTCCGGAGGCGGGAACGAACTCGGGAGCGTGGGGGCGCCGGACCTGCCGCCGGTGGCCGAAGATCCCGAGATCCCGCTCGACGACGTCGAGCAGCAGTTCGGTGAACTGGACCTGCCCGAACCCGACGCCGACCCGGCCGAGCGGGAGGACGCGGCGCGGCCCGCGGTGCGGGTGGCCGCCAAGGGTCTGGACGCGCCGGCGCGGTCGACATTGCAGTACGAGCGGTCCGACGACCAGGGCCGCACGGTCGTCACCGACGGCACCGCGGTCAGTACCGAGGCCGCCCAGCGGTCCGACGGCAACGCCGGCAACCGCGCCCAGCGCCGGGCGGCACGCCGGACCAAGCGCTGAGCTGTCGCTCTCGACGGGCGCCGGATCCGACGGGGCAGCTCAGTCGGTCAGCCGGGTCCTGTCCGGGATGGTCGTCGGCGTCGTTGCCTCGACGGTGACGGCCCCGACGACGCGGATGTCAGCACCGAAGGTGACGTCGCCGCGGACGGTCAGGCTGTCGGCGTCGACCATCGACGGCGGACCGGCCGGGAAGCGCCGGTCGAAGTCCTCGACCAGCTTGAAACGCTGGTCCAGGTCGACCAGGGGCGCCTCCGTCCGGGACGGGGCCAGCCGGAGCGCGCCGTCGGTGAGCTCGTAGGCGTCGCTGCGCAGCACCAGCAGGTCGTTCGTCGTCTTCACCGGCAGGAACCGCGAGCGCGGGACCCGCAGCGCCCCGGCCCCGTCGAAGTTGGCGATGGCGGCTCCCATCGCCGTCTCCAGCTGCACCACCGGTGTGGATTCCGGATCGGTGGGGTCGACCGTCTTGCGGTTCACGATCATCGGCAGGCTCAGCACGCCGCCGGCCGCGTCCATCGTTGCGCTGAGCGCCGTGAGGTCCACCCAGAGGTTGTTCGTATTGAAGTAGCGGTGCCGGGCGGTGTCGGCGAACGCCGCCAGGTCGGTGTCCGGGGTCTGCGCGATCTCGCGGAGCACGAGGCCGTCCGCGCCCGTCCGCCGCCGGGCCAGGTGGCCCCCCTTGCTGTCCGCGGCGGTGCGGTCGGCAACCTCCATCAGGAAAGGCAGCCCCTGCTGGAGGACGTAGCCGAGGATCCGGGGATCGAGCACGGCGCCGAGGTTGTCGATGTTCGACACGAACGCGTAGCGGAACCCCCGGTCGAGCAGCGTGTCGAGCAGGCCGGACCCGGCCAGCGCGGGATAGAAGTCGCCGTGCCCGGGCGGGGCCCAGGTCAGGTCCGGGTTGCCCGGGTGGTCCACGGGCGCCAGCGTCGTCGCGTCGAGCTTCGGCACCCGGTTCTGTAGGAAATCGGGCGGCAGGTCCCCGGACAGGTCCCCGTACGGCTTGAGGGCCGCCAGCGACGCCTCGCGGGTGGCGAAGGAGTTCATCAGGATCAGCGGCACGTCCCGTCCGGTCCGACGCCAGACGCCGAGCAGCGACTGTGCGGTCAGGTCCAGAAATGTGTCGTCGCCCTTGACCGCGAGCAGCGACTTGGGACCGCTCAGGCCCATGCTGGTGCCGAGCCCGCCGTTGAGCTTGATGACCACCGTCTCACCCAGGGCATCCAGCGCCGCCTCGTCGGGGTCCGGCAGCAGGCCCGCGTCCGGCAGGTCGTGGATCGCGGTGATGCCGGCCTCGGGCATCGCGCCGGTGTCACCCGCCGCGAGCCGGTCGAACGCGTCGAGGAAGGCCGCCACCGCCGCGTCGCGGCTGCCGTCCTCGCGCAGCCGTTGCTCGGCGGCTGCCCGCGCCCCGGCGGCGGCCGTCTGCGCGGTCGGGTCGTTGTGCTGCGTGGTCGGGTCGGGGTGGGCAGGTCCGCTGCTCATGGGCGGCGAGCTTACGGACCGCCCGTCAGCCGACTGCGAGGGCGCTGCAGCGCCAGCGGCCACGCCACTGCTCCAGGCGGAGCGCGACGGCCCGCGACCGGTGTCCGGTCTGGACGCGCGCAACGACCTCGGCGACGCCGGACGCCGGTTCGGTGACGTGCACCGACCGGACGATCGGGCGGTCCTCGAGGCGGATGCGGGCCACGGGGGATCGGCGCTGCGTCGTCGGGCTCCTGGACAACTCCGGGGCTGCCGCCGCTACGGCCGCGTAGACATCCTCGTCGACCCATGCAGTCAGTTGGGTGATCCGACGGTCACCGGCGAGCACCTCGACCACCGCCTGGATGACCTGCGCGGCGAGCGGCCGCGGATCTGGCATCGGCGTGGCCGGGACCTGGCTGATCCGCGGCAGGTCGACATCGTCGACCGACCCGAGCACCAGGGAGCGGTGTGTCGCGCTGTCGACGGACAACCGCGGTCCGGGGCCCAGCCCGGCCCCCGGGTCCAACTGCCCCGGGGTTGCTGCGGGCTCGGATGCGTGCAGTGCATAGAGCGGCCGGGACGCCCGCGTGGCCCGGGCCGGACTCCGACGACCGGCGCGGGACACCGGTGCCCCGACCAGGCGCAGCCGTACCGGCGTGACGTCCGGAGGCGAGATCGCGGCCGCAGCCGAGGCGGGAACTGCCGAGGCGACGACAGCTGCGTCCGGGACAGCTACGTGCGGAACCACCGGCGGGGCGGCTGCGCGGGAGACGGCTGCGCGGGCAGCGGCGCGGTCGGGCGCGGTGGCCGCAGATGTCGATCCAGGCGCCGGTTCCGGTGCTCGCGCCGCTCCCGGTGCCGTCGCGAGTGTCCGGTTCCGCGACCTGGCCAGATTGACGACCCGGCCGGTCGTGTCCCCGTCCGGGACGGCGCCGGCCAACGCGAGCTCGTCGTCGAACGGCGGCTCGGTCCGCGGGAGTGGCACCCGGCGCAGGACCGGCCCCGCACCGGGGAAAGCGGTGCCGTTGTCCGCGCCGGCCGCTGCTGCGACCTGTCCGCCGGGTCGGTAGTGGTAGGCGAGGTTCATGAGCGCTCCTGGTCGGGCATCGGGCTGAACCGGCTGTTCGGGCTGACGACGTGGGTGGCGCCCGGTTTGGCGCAGGTGTCCGGGTGTCCGCGCTTCATCTGGTCCACGGGGTGGTAGCCGGCCCCCACGGGGACGGGACGCGAAGCACCTGGCCCGGACGGATCAGGTCCGGGTCGGCACCGATCACCGCCCGGTTCAGGGAGTGCCACCGCTGCGCGGACGCCCAGATGGCCGCTGCGGACGCACCCCGGCCGAGGGATGCCGCGGCGAGGGACCAGAGCGTGTCCCCGCGACGGACGACAACCGTGTCCGGGTCGCCCGCGGGAGCTACCCGTTCCGCCCTGCGTTCGGGGCCGACCGGCCACAGGGTCGGGTCAGGTCCGATTGCATCGCCGGGTGACGCCGTCGGTCCAAGCGGTTGGTCCCCGCTCGACGGCTGGGCCACCTGCACGGTGTCGCCGGATCGTCCGCTGTCCGGCAGTGGAACGCCCGCGGCCGGCACGGCGGCCGTTGCCGCGACCGTTCCGATCAGTCCGGTGGTGCCGAGCACGGTGACGCTCGTCCGGACCAGGTCACCGCGCCGTCCGGTCTGCGCGGACGGCCCTGCGCCGGCGCGCCCGAAACCGCGCCGACGCCCGACCTCGGGCGAGTGGACCCCGGTCGAACGATTCCCGAGCCAGCAGACCGCGAGCCAGCAGACCGCGAGCGCTGCGCTCAGCACGAGCGGTCCACCGAGCAAGCCGTCGAGGTCGCGCACGGTCAACGAGCTCACGGGTCCTCCTCGGTGGTCACCAGCACAGCCTGGACATGCAAACACAAGCAAGTCAACGCAAATGAGGGTTTCTGCGCGGAATCAGCGTTGTCACGTCTCCAGTGGAACGGCCGGTACCTGTGCGCTGACTGAGCGCATCGGCGCGGGGCCGTGGCTGTGTACGGCTGCTCGTCGGCCGCCGCGCGGGGGAAGACTCGGTCGGATGCGGTGGGAGGAGCTGTTCGCGGACCTGGAAGCGCGCTTCGCGGCCGCGGCCGCCGACGAGCTCAACGCCGAGGTCGCCGACCGAATCCGCAGTGAGGCCGCCCGCGTCGGAGCCGCGGAAAGGCTCGCGGTCGCCGTCGGATCGACGGTCCGGGTCGTTGCGTTGGGGGGTGCGAGCGCCTCCGGCACGGTGCGTCGGTCAGGCCCGGACTGGTTGTTGCTCGCCGAGTCCTATGGGGCGGACGTGCTGGTGCTGCTGTCGGCCGTGGCCGCGGTCACCGGGGTCCCGCGCGGGGTGGCCCGACCGGGCGGCGGCGGAGCCGTTGGCGCCCGGCTCGGACTCGGGTCCGCACTGCGCGCGATCGCGCGGGACCGGCTACCGGTGGTCCTGGACCTGGTGGACGGGACCACCAGCGGCGGGACGGTCGAACGAGTCGGTCGAGACCACCTGGAGCTCACCGACACCGTGACGCGAGGCTCGGCGGCCGGGACGGTGCTGGTCCCGACGGCGGCTGTCGCGATGATCCGTCGCCGGTAGCCCGCGTCTTCGGGCCACGTCGATCAGCGCAGGACAGTTGCTGCGCGCAGTTCGCCTCGCTCAGTCCAGGTCGGCGCGTTCGGGGGACGCTCCGAGCTCGGCATCGTCCAGTTCCGCCCGGCCGAACGGGTGGTCGGCGATGAAGCGTTCGGTCTCGTCGTACATCCGGGCGATGAACGATTCCAGCTCGCTCCGCTCCACGCGCCACTTCCCTCGCCCGCCGAGCTTGACGGCCTTCAGCGACCCGGACCGGACGAGTGCATACACCTGCGTGTCGGTCACGGCGAGTACCTGCGCCACCTCGGACAGCGGCAAGAAGCGGGTGGAATCGTCCTGGTTGAACACCGACACCGGCTCGTCCACCCTTCTCGAGCGGGCGACCGCCCGGCTCCTGACATCCACGACTTCCTTCGCGGCTGACTCCGGGTGCCTCTCACGACCCGCCCTCTCACGACCCGCGCCTGTCACGACTCGTGCGACTGGCCACTCGTGCGACTGGCCAGCCGTGATCATCATCCAGCCAAGTGATCATCGGAGTCAGTGTCCGGTGTGCCGGTCGGACGACCGACCACCACTGGTGCGCTGTGGACAGCGGACACCCCGCCGGGACGCCGGACGGCGCGGGTCCACGCGTCCCTGTGGACAGGCGTCCCGCTCGCCCCCCGGACCGGCACCCTTGTCGGGCCGTCAGCGACCGCCGGCACCGTCAGCCGCGGGAGCGTCCTCGTGTCCAAGTCACCGCCCGTCAGCCCCGGCCCACCCACCGTCTCCAGCCGACGCCGAGCGACCCGGGCCGGCAGGCCGAGCTGGCTCGATGCCCGACTGGCGACCGGCGTGCTGCTCGTCGTCGTCGCGGTGGGCGGTGGCGCGGCGACGATTGCATCGGCTGACCGGAGTACAGAGGTCTGGGGGGTCCGGACCGGCCTGGTCGCCGGGTCACGGATTGGCGCCGGCGACCTGGAGAGCCGGTCGGTGCGCTTCGTGTCCGGCGACCTCGCCGACCGCTACCTGGCTGCCTCGGCAGACCCGCCGGCGGGCTCGGTGGTCCTGCGCGCCGTCGGCGCTGGTGAGCTGCTGCCGCGCGATGCGGTGGCGGCGACGCCCCCGACCGCCCGGGTCGAGCTGCCACTGTCGGTCGCTGCGGGCGACCTCCCGCCGTCGCTCCGGGCCGGCGCAGCCGTCGACGTGTGGGCGGCACCCGGCGAGAACCGCTCGGCCGCCGGTCAGGGCACGGACCGTGCCGTCCGGGTCCTGGCCGCGGTACCCCTGCAGTCGCTGGTGACGGCCAGCGGGCTCGGCGCCTCCGGCCGGTCCACGGCGACCGTCCTGTTGGACCGTGAGGGCGTCGACCTGTCGACGGCGCTGGCACAGCTGGCCGGCCGGCGGATCGTGTTGGTGCCGGTCACCGGCCTGCCGGCGACCACTCGTCCCACGCCGCCGAGTCCCGCGGCGCCCGGTCCGTCAGCGGCGCCGAGTCGCGCGGCGCCCGGTCCGTCAGCGCCGACTCAGGACCCCGCGGCGCCGTCGTCGACGCGGCCGACCTCGCCGCAGCTGACGCCCTGATGGCGATCCCGGTCCTCACGGCCGTCAGCGGCGCCGCATGGGAGGCGACGCTGGTCGCAGCTCTGGAAGGCCGCGGCCGGACGATCGAGGTGGTTCGGCGGTGCGTCGATGTCGTCGAGCTGCTGGCCGCAGCCGGCGCCGGATCCGGCCGGGCGGTCCTGCTGTCCGCGGACCTGCGTCGGCTGGACCGCGATGTCGTGACCCGACTGCGTTCGTCGGGGGTCGCCGTCGTCGGAATCGTCGCTCCTGGGGATCCGGTCGCCGCCGAGCGACTCGCCGCATGGGGAGTCACCCGGGTCGTCGCTGCCGACGCCGGGACGGAGGCCATCGTCGAGATGGTCGTCCGTGCTGTCGCGGCAGTCGGCGGGGACGGCTCGGTCGTTCCCGGCCTGGCGTTCAGTGGTGGCGCCCGCCCCGTCGTACGCGGTGGGTCGGCGACGACCGCTGCCCACGAGACATCCGGCGCAGACCGCGACCTCGACGGACCCGACGATCCGGACCGTCCCGACGGCCCCGACGATCCGAACCGTCCCGATGTCCCCGACGGGCCGCCGGCCGCCGGCGCCCCCCGCGGCGGCCCGGCGGCCGACCTCCCGGCGCGGCAGCCGGCGGGTCGGGTCATCGCCGTCTGGGGACCGACCGGCGCACCCGGCCGGACGACCGTCGCGTCAGCCCTGGCCAGCGAGCTCGCCGCGTCGGGGCTGGAGACGCTGATCATCGACGCCGACGTCTACGGCGGGGTGCTCGCCGCCCACCTGGGGGTGCTCGACGAGAGCCCGGGGCTGGCGGCGGCGACCCGGATGGCCAACGCGGGGACCTTGGACATCGAGGCCCTGCTCGCGCAGACGCTGGTCGTCGCCGACCACCTGTCCGTGCTCACCGGCATCGCGCGGGCCGACCGGTGGCCGGAGATCCGCCCGTCCTCGCTGGAGGTGGTTCTCCAGCAGGCCCGAGAGGTGGCCCGGATCATCGTCGTGGACTGTGCGTTCAACCTCGAGGAGGACGAGGAACTGAGCTTCGACACGGTGGCGCCGCGCCGCAACGGTGCGACGCTGACCGTGCTGGCCGCCGCCGACACCGTGCTCGCCGTCGCCGGAGCCGACCCCGTCGGGCTGCAGCGGCTGGTCCGGGGCCTGGACGAGCTGGCGGAGCGGGTCGCCCCAGCCGACCTGCGGGTCGTGGTCAACCGATTGCGGCGCGGCGCGATCGGCCCCGACCCGCAGGGTCAGATCGCCGCGGCGCTCGAGCGGTTCGCCGGCGTGGTCCCGGTCGCGTACCTGCCCGAGGACCGGGCTGCCTGTGACGCCGGACTGCTGCGCGGCCGGACCGTCCCCGAGGCGGCCCCGGACTCACGGCTGCGCAAGGAGATCGCCGCGCTGGCCCGGGACCTCGCCGCCGACGTGCCGGGTGCGCCGCGCCCGCACCCCGTTCGGCGCAGCTGAGCTTTCGTCAGCCGCGGTCGACGACCCGTTCGCCGATCCACTGCAGGGCGAGCAGGTAGCCGGCGACACCCAGCCCGACCAGCACCCCGTCGACGACCGGCGAGAGGACGCTGACGGTCCGGAACGCCTCACGGGCGTGGATGTTGCTCAGGTGCACCTCGATCGCCGGTGCGGTCCGCAGTGCGACCGCGTCCCGGATCGCGTAGGAGGTGTGCGACCACGCGCCGGCGTTGACCACCACCGGGACGGCGCCGTCGGCCGCCTCGTGCAACCAGCCGATGAACTCCCCCTCGCTGTCGGTCTGCCGGACGTCGACCTCCAGCCCGAGCTGACCGCCGGCGGTGCGGCAGGCCTCGACGAGGGCGGCGTAGGTGGTTGTTCCGTACACCTCCGGCTCGCGGGTGCCGAGGCGGGACATGTTGGGACCGTTGAGCACCAGGACGCGCATGGCGGCAAACCTAACGACTGGCGAACCGGGGCCGTAGGAGTCCCATTAGCGTTCGGCCCGTGCGCGTCCTCGTTCCGGCCACCCTGGCGATGCTCGCCCACGCCGTCGCCACCGGTTCGCTGGACGCTGTGGCCGGGGCCGCGTACGCGGTCACCCCGGCAGCGCGGGAGATGCACACCGACGGCGACACCGAGGAGCTGGAGCTGCTGGCCGCCGAGGTCGCCGCGGCGGCATCGCTGCGTCTGCTGGCTGCGGCCCCTCCCACGACCGTCCCGGCGCGCCGGGTCGTGCTGTCCGTCGACGTGCCGGACGAGCAGGTCGCCATCCCCGCGCCCGGCGCAGGCGGCGACGAGCCGGAGCTGGTGCACCTGGTCGGCCCGGTGCCGATGAAGGCGTTGGCCAGCGCGCATGTCGACGCGGCCTCGACGGCGCCGACGGTGGCGGCGGCGCTGCCGGTCGCGGCCGAGCCGGCGCTGGAGCTCGGGGCGCTGCCCGAGGGTCCGGCCTGGTCGGCGCGGGACGACGTCGAGGCGAGTCCGCTGCTCTGGTACGACCGCACCGAGATCGATGCACTCGTGCAGGAGGCACACACCACATGAGCGATGCTCTCGTCCAGGTCCCCGACCCGGTCAACGAACCCGTCCGCGGCTACGCGCCCGGCTCGCCCGAACGCGAGTCGCTGCGAGCCGAACTCGCCCGTCAGGCCGCGGCCGCACCGGTCGAACTGACCGCGACGATCGGCGGTGAGCAGGTACCCGGTGGCGGGGACCCCTTCGATGTGGTGCTTCCCCACGACCACGCGCACGTGCTCGGCCGGTCCCGGGCGGCGACCGGCGCGCAGGCCCTCGCCGCCGCGGATGCGGCGCGGGCGGCCGCACCCGGGTGGCGGGCGCTGTCCTTCGCCGACCGGGCGGCGGTCCTGCTGCGCGCGGCAGCCCTGCTCTCCGGCCCGTGGCGGGACCGGATGAACGCGGCAACGATGCTCGGCCAGTCCAAGAGCGTCCAGCAGGCGGAGATCGACGCGGCCTGCGAGCTCGCCGACTTCTGGCGGTTCAACGCCGCCTATGCCCGCGACATCCTCGCCGAGCAGCCGGTCGCCAACTCCCCGGGCACGTGGAACCGGTTGGACCACCGGCCGCTGGAGGGCTTCGTGTACGCGGTCAGCCCGTTCAACTTCACCGCGATCGCCGGCAACCTGCCCACCGCCCCGGCGCTGATGGGCAACACCGTCGTGTGGAAGCCGTCGCCCACCCAACAGGCGGCCGCGACGGTCACGATGCGGCTGCTGGAGGCGGCGGGCCTGCCGCCCGGCGTGGTCAACATGCTGCCCGGCGACGGTGCCGACGTGTCGAGAGCGCTGCTCCCGCACCCGGATCTGGCCGGCATCCACTTCACCGGCTCCACCCCGACCTTCCAGACGCTGTGGCGCGGGATCGCCGACAACATCGCCGGGTACCGGTCCTACCCGCGGGTGGTGGGCGAGACCGGCGGCAAGGACTTCGTGCTCGCCCATCCCAGTGCCGACCCGGACGTCCTGGTGACGGCGCTGGTGCTCGGCTCGTTCGAGTACTCCGGGCAGAAGTGCTCGGCCAGCTCGCGGGCCTACGTCCCGCGGACGCTGTGGAACCGGATCCGCGACGACCTCGCCGGCGTGACCGCGGCGCTGTCCGTCGGCGACGTCGCCGATTTCGCGACGTTCACCGGCGCCGTCATCGACGCGCGCGCCTTCGCCAAGCTCGATGCCGCGCTCGCCCGGGCGAAGGCCACCCCGACGATCGAGGTCGTCGCCGGCGGGACCACCGACGACAGCGTCGGCTGGTTCGTCAGGCCCACGGTGGTCACCTGCACCGACCCCGACGACGAGGTCTTCACCACCGAGTACTTCGGCCCGTTCCTGGCGGTGTACGTCTACGACGACGGTGACTTCGAGGCGGTCGCCCGCCGGCTGGAGGAGACCAGCCGCTACGGGCTGACCGGGTCGGTGGTCGCCCGTGACCGCGTGGCACTGGCCTGGGCGACGGAGGCGCTGCGGTTCGCGGCCGGCAACTTCTATCTCAACGACAAGTCGACAGGCGCGGTCGTCGGCCAGCAACCGTTCGGTGGAGCGCGCGCGTCGGGCACCAACGACAAGGCCGGGTCCGCGCAGAACCTGCTGCGGTGGACGTCGACCCGCTCGATCAAGGAGAACCTCGCCCCGCCGACGTCGCACGTCTACCCGCACATGCGGTGACGTGCCGCACCGGCACCCGCACCGTCACGTCGTGCTGGCCGTCGGAACGGTGGGGCAGACGGGGACCTGCGTGTTCGTCTACGGACTCGCCTCCCTCGTCCCGCGGCTGCGCTCCGAGTTCGGCCTCACGCTCGCTCAGACCGGTGCTCTGGTGTCGGCACCGGTCTTCGGACTGCTGCTGACGCTGGTCGCCTGGGGGTTCGTCACCGACCGGTTCGGTGAGCGTGCGGTGCTCGCGACCGGACTGGCCGGTTCCGGAGCAATGCTCTGTCTCGCGCCTACGGTCTCGTCGGCGGTGGGGCTCGGTGCCGTGCTCGCGGTCGCCGGCGCATTCGGGGCGTCGGTCAACGCGGCCAGCGGCCGGGTGGTGCTCGGCTACTACCCGGCGGCTGGTCGGGGCACCGCGATGGGTGTCCGACAGTCGGCGCAGCCGCTCGGCGTCGCGCTCGGTGCCGCGGTGTTCCCGTCACTGGCCGGCGCGGTCGGCGTCGGTCGGGCCCTGCTGTTCCCGGCGGCGATCTGCCTGGTCGCCGCCGCGGTGATCGGCCTTGGTATACCGGACCCGCCGCCGGTCGCCGCGGCCGGGACCACGGCCAGCAGCGGGCCCGGCAGTTCCGCCGGGGCCGTGGCCGGCAGCGCCTCGCCGTACCGGGACGGGCTGCTGGCCCGGGTGCACCTGGCGAGCGCGCTGCTCGTCGTCCCGCAGTTCGCGACGGCGGCGTTCGCGGTCGCCTACCTGGTGTCGGCGCGCGGGTGGACCGACGTCGGCGCCGGGCGGCTGATGGCAATCGTCTCCCTGACCGGCGCGGGGGCCCGCATCGTCGCCGGCCGGTGGTCGGACCGGATCGGCAGCCGGCTGCGCCCGATGCGCGCGGTTGCGGTCGCCACCGCGGGTGCCACGGCGGCGCTGACCGTCGGGGCGGCGACCGGCTGGGCGCCGTTGGCCCTCGGCGCACTCGTCGTCGCCACCGTCACCGCCGCGAGCCCGAACGGCCTGGCGTTCACCGCCGTTGCGGAGCGGGCCGGCTCTGCCTGGGCCGGCAGCGCACTCGGCGTGCAGAACACCGGCCAGAATCTGACCGCCGTCCTCGTCCCGCCGCTGCTGGGCGCGCTCGTCGGGGCCACCGCGTTCTCGGCCGCGTTCGCGGTTGCCGCGGTCGCGCCGGTGGCAGCTGCGGCGCTGGTCCCGGTCAGCCGCGAGCGCACCCGGCCGACCTGACGTGTCTGGTGCGGACCTGCCTCCCTCCCCGGGCCGACCGATCGCCCGCGGGTAGGCCCGGGCCCGCACACTGGCCGAGTGGTGGGTGATGCCGTCGTCCGGATCGCGGCCGACTCTGCGGCACAGACGATCGGCGGCCTCGTGGTCGAGGCGGTCGACGACGGTGACGCGGACCCGGCGCTGCGCGGTGTGCGGGGGGTCCGGCTGCGCCTGATGCTGCGCAGGGCCCGCCGGGCGGCCGTCGCCGGTCGGCCCGTGGTGCTGGCGGTGTCGGTGGCCTCACCCGTCGGGGGCGGCACCGCACGCCGGTGGCGGACCGGCGCGCTCCGGATCGACGGCGCGGGGGTCGCTTGGCGGCCGGGTCGGACGCGCCGAACGCCCTGGACGCCAGCGCCGGGACTGACCCGGTTCCACGGCCCGGCGGCGGCGCGACGGGTGGTCGGGCCGCGCGGTTGGCCGGTCGTGTCCCTGTCGGTCCCAGGTGAGCCGCCCCAGCTGGTTTCGGCGCCCCCGCCGGTCTTCCGGGTCCTCGTCCGGCTGATGGAACTGGACGTCAGCGGCGTCGACCTTGGCCCCGGCGACTGGTCCGGACCACCGCGGCACCGTCAGCCGCGTCCGTCCCGCTCCGGTCGGCGCAGGGGTACCGACGATGCCGGGACCGGACCGCAGTCCCGGGACTGATCAGCGCCCGGCGGGACCGGTTCGTCAGCGAAGGCCGGCGAGCCAGTCCCGGCCGACCTGCGCCTCCTTGTCCAGGGCGCCGGTGACGGCGGGTGCGGTGGCGTCTTCGATCTTCCGGCCGAACAGCGGCACCGACGCCTTCACCGTTCCGGTGACGGTGTACGAGGTGCCGGTCGCGGTGGCCCGCAGTGCCGTGGTGCCCTCGAGCTTCACCGGGGCGCCGGAGATGGACACCGCGATCGTCCCGGCCCGGTTGCCCTCGGCGTCGGCCGGTCCCCAGTGCTCGACCTCGTCCAGGTCGATCTGGTCCCCGACGAACTTGCGGATGAAGTCCGGCACCTTCGGGGGGAGCACCCGGTGGGTGGTGATCCTCGTGCCGTCGGCCTCGGGGGACAGGTCGATCGTCGAGTCCAGGGAACCGGTCGCGGTCAGCCGGCGCTCGACGAACGCCGGGTCGGTGAACATCGCGTAGACCGCCGCCGGCGGCGCGTCATAGGTGTACTCCCGGTTCAGGTCCATACCGGCCAGTATCGATGCCCCACCTCCGCCCGCCTGCCCGCCCAACCTGACCGATCGACGCCGCGTCAGCAGGGGACTGCGGGCTGTGATCGGCCGATGGCCGGTGTCAACAAGGTCTGCCCGTAGAGCTACCGATCAAGCGTTCCGGCGTGTCAGTGTCCGCGCTGAGCGGGCGCCGGTCTGCCCGGTCTGCCCGGTCTGCCCGCATCGTCGCCAGCGAGGGAGCGCCCATGTCGATCGACGTCGTCGCGACCCGCTCTCCCCTCGGCGCCCCCGATGCGGAGGCGTACATCGGGGCGGAGGTCCGCGCGATCATCCGGGATCGCGGCCTGGACCCGACGAGGGATCTGGCCATCTCGCGCTCGGTCATCGACGGGGTCGTCGGGGATTACCGGGCGCGGATGCTCACGGCCCGGCTGCCTCCGCTGGGGGACGCCGAGGTGGTGGCCCGGCGGCTGTTCGACACCCTGGCCGGACTAGGGCCGTTGCAGCAGTACCTCGACGACCCGTCGGTGGAGGAGATCTGGGTCAACGAGCCGACCAAGGTCTTCATCGCCCGCGGCGGGCGCAACGAGCTGACCACCACCGTGCTCACCGCGGACCTGGTCCGGGACCTGGTCGAGCGGATGCTGAAGCCGACCGGGCGGCGCATCGACCTGTCACACCCGTTCGTGGACGCGACGCTGCCGGACGGCAGCCGGCTGCACGTGGCGATCCCGGATGCGACCCGGCTGCACTGGGCGTTGAACATCCGCAAGTTCGTCGTCCGCGCGCGCCACGTGGAGGACCTGGTCGAGCTCGGCACGCTGCCGGCGGTGGCCGGCCGGTTCCTGGAGGCCGCGGTCGTCGCCGGGTTGAACATCCTGGTGGCCGGCGCGACGCAGGCGGGCAAGACCACGATGCTCAACTGCCTGAGCGCGTCCATCCCGGTGCGGGAACGGGTCATCACCTGCGAGGAGGTTTTCGAGCTTGCGTGCTGTGTCAAGCTACACATGTGCGAGCCGCCCTGTACCTCCGCCAGTCCCTCGACCGGACAGGTGCGGGCGCGGCCGTAGACCGTCAGCGGACCGCGACAACTGCTCTCGCTGAGTCCCGCGGGTGGTCGATCGTCGAGGAGTACGTCGACAACGACGTCAGCGCCTCGAGCGGGAAGGTCAGGCCCGCCTACCGCCGGATGCTCGCCGACGCTGAGGCTCACCGCTTCGACGCGGTACTCGCCTACCACCCGGACCGGATCGCCCGACGGGTCGTGGACCTTGAGGACCTGATCGTCCGAGCCCAGCGGGACGGCTTCAAGATCGCCACCGTGACCGGGGACCTGGACCTGTCCAACGACATGGGGCGTCTTGTGGGACGCATCCTGGCGTCTGTGGCGAGTGCTGAGGTCGAGCGGAAGGGCGCCCGCCAACAGCTCGCGGCCGCCCAGGCCGCGACCGAGGGTCGCCCGGCGGGAGGGGGTCGGTCGGTCGGCTACGAGCCCGACGGGCTCACCGTCCGACCCGTCGAGGCGAACCTCATCCGGGCCGGCTACCGGGACCTGCTCTCCGGCGTCAGCCTCCGGGGCATCGCCCGGACCTGGAACGACGCCGGGATGACGACGACGCGGTCGGGCCCGTGGCGACCCGACAACGTCCGAGGCGTCCTGCTCAGAGCCCGTTACGCCGGCCTGCGGTCATACCTCGGCGACGTCGTCGGACCGGGGAGGTGGCCGGGGGTCGTCTCGGAGGACACGTGGCGGTCCGCTGTCGCGGTCCTGTCGGACCCGTCCCGGCGGACAACCCCGGACAACCGACGCCGCTACGTCCTGTCGGGCCTCGCGATGTGTGGTGTGTGCAGCGCTCTCGTCGACACCGGACGGACCCAGCACGGCCGGCGGACCTACAAGTGCTCGAAGACACGGCACCTCTCGGTGGCCGCCGAGCCGATTGAGGAACTGCTCGACGCCGTAATCGTCGCCCGTCTGTCGCGCCCGGACGCGGTCCAGCTACTCGAGGCGGATCGTCCGGACGTCGAGCACCTGCGGGATGAAGCCGTGTCAGTCCGTGGCCGACTCGACGAACTCGTCGGGCTCTTCGCCGCCGGTCTGGTCACGGCCTCGCAGCTCACCGCCGGGTCCGCCGCACTGCGCGACCGCTTGGCCGACCTTGAGCGCCGGATGGCTGACGCGGTCCGGGTGGACGTTCTCGGGCCGTTCGTGACCGCAGAGCACGTCGAGCGTGCATGGTCGGTGGCGGACGTTGACCGCCGGCGGGCGGTCGTCTCAACCCTCGCTGATGTGACTCTCCTGTCGCCGGGTCGGGGGTCTCGCGTGTTCCGTCCCGACACTGTCCGCATCGATTGGAAGGTGGACCGATGAGCGAGAACCGACCCAAGAAGCACCTGACGCTGTACATCCGGGCTCGGCTGCTCTGCGAGTCACCGAGCGAGCAGCACGCCGTCGCCGAGTTGTACATGGACCTACCGCCGACACCGATGGCCGGCGACCTCCGGTTGAGCGGTGCGGCCGAGTTCGTCTACCTCAACGACGCTGGTCCGACGTACTCCCGCCCCGGAGTCCTGCCCGGCGTCTACGGCAGCCGGCGTGCAGGCGGGACTGACCCAGCGCTCACCAAGGTCCGCGGTCGGTGTGAGCTGTGCGGAAGCGCCGGGAGCGATCTGCAGTGGAGCATCGCTCGCATTCAAACCAGACTGCGTGAGACGGAAGCATCCGGGCGACACACCGTCGACCTGGGGACCCGTGAGTAGGCGTTGCCTGCTACGGTCCTTGGCAACAGCCCTTCCGGGGCGGGTGGTCGGCAGGCTGCCTGTTACTTACCTGCCGGACTAGGCCCCACCTCAGCGGGTGGTGCGAGAGTTTCGCCCCGCTGGGAGATCCATGTCCAGTCCCGTCCTGAGCGCCCGCGCCCGCACGGCCGCGCTTGTCCGACACCACCCCGACGACCCCGAGATCGCCGCCCCAGCAAGACAAGAGCTCGCGGCGGCGATGCTCGCCGAGCACGTCGCCCGGGTCGTCGCTGACGCTCCACCGCTGACAGCTGAGCAGCGAGACCGGATCGCATCTGCCCTGTGGGCAGGTTCAGCGGGCGACAGGACCGTGGCATGACCGCGGGCCCGGAGGTCACCCCCGAGCCCGCCGCCGAGTCGATCGCCACCGACCCGACCAGTGTCGCACCGGACGCCGCCAACACGCTCCCGGTCGCTGACGTGCCGTTCCGCGTCCCGACCCTCGAGGGCCGATGGGTCCGTGCCCGGACGGTCTACGAAGTCCGCACCCGGACCCAGGTCGACGGGGAGACCGAGACGGTCCTCTACCGCCGCGAGGGTGCGGCCTTCGGGCACGCCGCACGCCTGCGCGCGCAGGGGTATCCCGTCGCGATCAGCCGCGGGACGATCACCTGGGACCGCCGGCCGAAGCGTCGCCCGGCCGAACCGCCGGCTGAGCCGATCGCCGAGCAGGTCGACGACCAGGGCGCGGCCGAGTGAGCGCGGTGCTCTCTGCCGCCCTGGACTACGCCGCCGAGGGACTGCCGGTGTTCCCGGTCGTCCCCGGCGGCAAGCGACCGCTGCCCGAGCACGGCTTCCGGGACGCGAGCACCGACCCGGACGTGATCCGCGGGTGGTGGTCGACGTGGCCGGCCGCCAACGTCGGGATGCCGACGGGCGTGCGGACCTTCGACGTCCTGGACGTGGACGTGAAGCACAACCTTCCCGGGCTCGCCTCCCTGCGCCTGCTCGGTGACGCCGGCCTGCTCGGTACCTCGGGCCGGGTCGTCCGCAGCCCGTCGGGCGGCTGGCACGTCTGGTTCCGACCGGCCGGGCAGCCAACCCGCCAGCTCGCGAAGGTCGGACTGGACCTGCGCGCCGACGGCGGGTGCATCGCTCTGCCACCTTCGATCGTCGAGGGTCGCCGCTACCTCGTCGAACGGGACCGGCCGGCGACGGGCCAGCTGGACTGGTCAGCCGTGGTGGCCCTGCTCGACCCCCGCCCGGTCAGCCGGATCGAGCGGACGTGGGACGCCACCGATGACGTCTCGGGGCTCGTGCGGTTCGTGGAGAACCTCACCCCGGGCAACCGGAACCCCGGAACGTTCTGGGCCGCCTGCCGGGCCGTGGAGGCCGGCGTCAACCCCCGCGTGCTCACTGACGCGGCGGTCGGCGTCGGCCTGCCCCATCGGGAGGTCGAGACGATCCTGCGGTCGGCCGAGCGGACAGCGCGGGTGGCCGCGTGAGCGGGCTGCAGTGGGACTTCACCGTTCGGGACGTCCCCGGCGTCGGCCGGGTCGCCTACGTCCTGCCCGTCGTGTCTGAGCAGTTGGCGCCCCAGCTGCTCGAGGCGGTCGTCTGCCGGCGGCTGGCGGCCCTGGAGGGCCGGTGCCCATGTGGGGCGACCGTGACCCTGCCCAACCGCGCCGAGCGCCGCCGGGCCGTCCGGGAAGGTCGCACGCTCACGACCACCGTCGAGCACGAGCCGGACTGCCCGGCCAGTGATGACCGGCTCGCCGCGTTGGCCCGGGACAGCCGGTGAGCGCCGACGTGCGGGACGACCTGGCCGACGACCTCGACAGGCGCTGGGGACCGCCTGTCGGGACCGGCGGGGCCCGGCCGGAACAGGAGACACCCGCCGAGCAGGGCTTGCGCCTCCACGGTGCCCGGTTGCTCGACGCGACCCAGTTCCTCGACGGGTGGGGCGTCACCGCACAGCCCGTGTGGGGCGACGGCCCCGCGTGCCTGTGGGCGTCCGGGGAGGCGTGCACCCTCGCCGGCGGCCAGGGCACCGGAAAGACCACCCTGGCCGCACAGCTCGTGCACGCACGGCTCGGACTGTCCGACTCCCTGCTCGGGTTCCCGGTCGCGCCAACCGCGAGACGGGTGCTCTACCTGGCGATGGACCGCCCGCACCAGATCGCCCGGGCGATGCGCCGCACCTTCGGGGACCGACGGCCCGACGGGCTGGTCGTCTGGGCCGGGCCGCCGTTCGCCGACATCGCCGAGCGCACCGACACCCTGCTCACTCTCGCCGAGATGGCCGACGCCGACACCGTGGTCGTCGACTCGATCAAGGATGCAGCCCTCGGCGTCTCCGACGACAAGGTCGGCGCGGGCTACAACCGGGCTCGTCAGCGCCTGCTGACCGCCGGTGTCGAGCTGCTGGAGCTGCACCACTTGATCAAGAGGAACGCGGCAGGTGGGAAACCCAAGGAGCTGGAGGACGTCTACGGCAGCGTCTGGCTGACCGCCGGGTCCGGGTCGGTGATCCTGCTCGACGGGAAGGCCGGGGACCCGGTCGTCACGCTGCACCACCTCAAGCAGCCGGCCGACGAGGTCGGGCCGCTGCAGGTGCTGCACGACCACAACCGCGGCCTGTCGACGGTGGTCGACGAGGTCGATCTCGTCGAGGTGGCACGGCAGCGGACCGGGATCACCGCGACCACCGCCGCGGTCGTGCTCGGTTTCCTCGACCCGGACCGGAACACCGTCGAGCGCGCCCGCCGGAAGCTCGAACGGCTCGCCGAAAGGGGCCTGCTCACTAGGTCACCGAGCAGGCCGCCAGCGCCCATGACGTACACCGCGACCTACTCACGCGGTACTCACGCACCCCTGCTCGGCGAGGGGACCCACGGATGACTCACCCACTCACGCCGCCTGGCATCTCCGCAGGTCAGGAACTCACGCACCTACTCACGCGACTCCCGCATCCCACTACCTCACGCGCGCCCCCCTCTCTTGAGGAGGGGGGCGTGTGTCGGCGACGCCTACCGGAGAGCGCCGCTCTCACAAAACCTCGCCACGCCCGCCGCCCGAGCACCTGCCCGACGACGCATCACGACCAGTAGCCGCACCACCCGACAGGAGACCGCCATGCCCCGCCGGAACACCCCCACACGGCGCACCCGCCGTGTGCTCCTACCGCCGCAAGAGACACCCGGACGCCGGGAGGACGGGGAGACGTTGGCGCGTGCTCTCGTCCGTGCCGGCCTCGCGTCGGTGGACATCCACGAGCGACGGGACAGTTACGGGCTGCCAGACAGGCCCGCACGGTGAAGCACCGCACCAACCGCCCCAGGGGGTCGCGGATCTCTGTGACTGAGCGTGACGGACACCGCGCAGGTGGTCGCGTTTTCGGCGTCTCAACTCGAAGGGGGGTCGTCCGGTGGAGCAACTCGCCGCGACTGAGTGTGTGAAGTGCTCTCGTCCGCTGCCCGAGCAGTCAGGACCGGGTCGGCCACCGATCTACTGCTCGACCGCGTGCCGGCGGGCAGCGGAGTACGAGCTGCGCCGGGTGCAGGCGTCGCTGGAGCACGTCGAGGAACAGGTCCGCGCGTGCGCGTTCGGCTGGTACGGCCGGAAGCCCGCGCACGCCGGCCCGTACGAAGGGGAGCGGGTGCGCCTGGAAGCCCGTCTGCGGCTGCTGCTGGGAGGGGACGAGTAGATGGCGGGGAACGCTTTGCAATCGCCTGAGGCGGCCGTTGTGGCCGAGCTGGGCGCATGCGTGCAACTGATGAGGCGCGGTGGTGGGTCGACCGGGGTGCTGGCGGTGGCTGATCGGGTGGCCGCGATGTTCCGGGACGAGCCGGGGTCGCCGGTGCTGTCCGCGGCCAGCGGTTTCGCCGATGCCGCGGTGAAGGCTGCCGGGTCGTCGGACCGTGAGGTGATGGCGGAGCTGGCGATGTGGAATCGGGTCCTCGGACTGGCCGTGAAAGCGCGCCTGGTCAGTGACTCATTGGTATGATCGGACTCGACGTTGCACCGATAGCCGCCACGTCCTGCAGCTGTAGCCGCGACACCGCTTCCGCCCGGTGTGGACGCCGCCCGCAAGGGCCGCCGCCACGTTCCGGGCCGTTGCACCGCCGCCGTTGCGTGAGGCCGCCGGACATGCCCCGCCGTCAGACGTCATGTAGGCCGGTCGCGCTCGTTTCTGCGCTGAACCGCCACCCCCTGACCTTCCGTGCCCTGCTGGGGCCATTCCTGAGGAGACCTGTCATGTCCGCTGTCCTGCAAGCTCAGTCCCGGAAGCGCGCACTCGGCGCCGAGCTCACCGAGCTCTCGACCGCGCGCCTGTCCGCGAAGAACAAGAACCTGCGCATGGACGAGATCGAGGCCGAACTCAAGAGCCTCAACGACACCATCGCCGCGCACGAGCGCGCCCAGCGACTCAGCAGCGGCGGGGACGCGCTGTGGGTCAACGACAGCGCCGGGATGACCGGACCCGCGACCGGTCAGCGGGTCGCACCGGTCACCGTGCCCGAGCACGTGATGAAGGGGCTGCACCAGGCCGTCATGTCCCACCAGTCGCTGAAGGTGGACACCAAGGCCGCGGACACCCTCACCGGGTACGTCCCGGCGATCCTCGGCCCGACCCTGCAGCGGATCGCCGAGCCGACCCGCATCGCGTCCCTGTTCCCCGCGGTGTCGCTGAGCGCGCCCGTCATCGAGTACCCGCGGATCACCGGCCAGACCGGCGCCGCCGCGGTCGTCGCCCCCGGCGGGCTCAAGCCGACGATCAACCTGACCACCGACCTCGTGACCGCCCACGCCGCCAAGATCGCCGGGCTGCTGCAGGTCCAGGACGAGTCCCTGCAGGACTTCCCCAACTTCTCCGGGGTCGTCACCACCGAGCTGCAGCGGGCCATCATCTCCGCGGAGAACACCGAGCTGCTGCTCGGCGACGGGACCACCGGGCACATGGACGGGCTGCTGCACCAGGCCGGGCTCACCCGGACCGCAGCGGCCGGCGAGACCGTGCTCGACGTCATCGAGCAGGGGATGACCGACCTGCGCAACGGGGCCGCCTTCGCACAGCCCGACGGGGTCGTGATGAACCCGACCGACTGGTCAGCGATGCGCCGGCTCAAGGACAGCCAGAACCGGTACCTGCTCACCCCGGACCCGACCGCCGACGTCACCCCGTCCCTGTGGGGCTGCAGCGTCATCCTGACCACCGACATGCCCGCCGGGACCGCGGTCGTCGGTGCGTTCCAGCTCGGCGGGCTGCTGCACGTCCGCCAGGGCATGACCGTCGAGGTCAACAACCGCAGCGACCAGGACTGGACCCACAACACCAGCACCTTCCGCGCCGAGCTCCGCGAAGCCCTCGCCATCCTCCGGCCCGCCGCGTTCAACCGGGTCAGCCTCACGGCCGCGTGAGACCGGCGCACGGCAGTGTCAGTGCGACTCTGGCGCTGCCGTGCGGTTCCGGCCGACCAGCCACCGGGCCGTCGACACCAGCGACGAAGGGGACCTGCCCGTGGAGCCGTGTGTGCTGTGCCAGAACCGCGACGCGATGTTGGGCCGAGTCTGTGATCCCTGCTCTCAGGGGCTGCTGTCCGTGCTGTCCGACGTCGAGCGGGACGTCCGGGACCTGGTCGGGGTCGGGGACCTGCTTGGCGCGGTCAAGGCGAAGGGCGACCCGTACTCCTACCGCGGGTCCCGGGGTTTCGGGTCGTCGGCGCCGGCCGACCTGCGGGTGATCGCGGCCCGGGACCCGCGGACCCGTCCGGGCGGCGAGCCCGGTGAGCGGCTGTACGCGCCCGCCGAGGTTCTCGCGGACTGGGCCGACGCCCTCCGAGACGACCTTGAGCTCACGTCGGGCGATCGCACCCTCGAGGCGAGCGTGCACCTGCTCCGGGCCGGTCACGCGCACGTCTGCGCCGCCGGCTGGCTGGCCGACTACAACGACGAGCTGCGCGACCTGCGCGGCTTCCTAGGCAGCCTGTCGACGACGACCCGGACGCTGCCCCGCCGGCCGCTCGGCAGCTGCGTCCGGGACGACTGCGACGGCCGGGTCTGGCGGACAGGTGGGGACCCGGTATGCGACACCTGCGGTGACGTCCTCGACGCCGCCCGCGTCAAGGCGATCGCCGACGCCGCCCAGCGGGCGATCGTCGAGGCCGGCGACTCGACGTCGATCCCCGACGCCGCCGACCGGTTCGCGGTTACACAGAGCGCGATCCGAGCGTGGGTCACCCGCGGATACGTCCGTGTCGTCCGCCGGGTCGACGGCCGGCCGTGGGTCAGCCTCGGCGACGTCGCTGCACGCGCTGAGCGGATGCACGCCGCCGACAACCGGCTGACATCTTGAGCTGCTAGACAGCATCATGGATCACAACGACCTGCAGACGATTGAGCGGCACCTGCGTCGGATCGCCGACGCGCTGGAGCGGATGTCGCCGCCGCCGCCTGCTTCACCGTCGATCTCAGCGGCAACCTCGCCGACCTCTGGACCGCGAGATGGTTCCGAGCCCGACCTAGACACGATGGGTTTCTAGGCGCCGGGGACGACCCCGCGACCACCACCGACCGCGTCGTCAGTCGCGAACTAGTCCGAGCGTGCGTAGCACCACCTCGTCATCCACCGCGTCAAGGCGCGGACAGCGGTACTCAACGACGCCCCATGTTCCGGAGTCGGGCACCTCGTGAACTCCGGCGTTCCTGGCGCATGATCACTTGGGCTGGCTTCCCGCAAACTGGGCACGTCATCGTCTTGACCACGGCCGTCAGGGTAGGCATCGCGTCAGTCAGCCTGTAACTCGACGAACGCCGCAAGGTCGGCGGGTACCGAGAAACCGGCCGGCCCAGACTGTGTAGACGGAAAGTAGGCGTCGGGCACGAGGACGACACCCGCCCTTCGCAGGCCGTCCACGAGGTCTGGGGGCAGGTGGCCCTCAAGGCTCTCGCGCACCCGCACCCGCTCGGTAGGCGTCAGTGCGGCCCACCAGGCAGGCAGGCGGGTGGCACGGTCGTCCGAGCGTTGAGGGGCGGTCACTGCAGCACCTTGACACGACGACGCCTCGGTGTCCGTGAGGGACACCGAGGCGTCGTCGACCCGGCTCTTACAGCTCGTCCAGCGCGTCGGCGCCAACGAGCAGATCCCGGGCGATGCCCCGGAGAAGCTCAGAGCTGGCCGGCAGGATCCACCCGTCGAGCAGGTGGGCGTCCGGGACCTTGGCGGTCACGCTCACCGAACAGGTGGGCCTGGCCCTTGATGTCGGCGACGCTGACCATCGCGTGGTCGCCCTCGACGAGGTCGTGCTCGTTGGGCAGGGCTTCGACGTCGGCGCTCACTTTCCACCGTCCAGCGTGTCGGCGGCGTTGAGCAGGGCAGCGGCGAGTTGGCGGATCGCGTCGACACTGACCGTCTGAAGCTGGCCCACGTTGACGTAGGTAGCCCGATCCTCCCCGGCCGGCGTGGTGATGACGTGCTGCTCGAGGTTGAGCGTGATGACTCCGGGGTCGTCTGCCCCGTTCGAGATTGTGGTCGTGGGCCCGTAGTGCCAGACGGTCCGCTCGGGCTCGACGCTCCACGACGGGGTGCTGTCGTCCTCCGACCGGACCGCCCAGTCAGGACGACCCTCAGCGGGGTCACCCGCGAACAGCTCACAGGAGAGCTGCTCGATCTCGGCGAACTGGTCGCCCGGGGCACCCGCCACCCGCCAGTCGCGGTCTGCTGCCAACAGCTGGTCACGGGCGCCGGGGCGTTCGTTGAGTGTGGACACGTGATCCTCCTGGGGTACGTCGCCCGTAGCGGTCGCCCGGACATGTGTACCTAGCTAGACACGAGCTCCAGGTCCCGCTGCCCGACGTGGTCGCCCTGCAGACGCGGCAGCCCAGCCTGGAGGGCACGGGGGAGATCACCCTGCGTGCGCTGGTGAAGGAGGCGCTGCGGATGCGGCCGTCGCGCGTCATGGGTTACTTAAGGATCAGGGTCAAAATGCACGAGAGCAACGCTCTCTCGTTATGATTCTGTGACTTCCGACGCCGATCCCGTGGAGCACTGCTCACACTTCGACCGCTGCGTCGGACCCGTCACTGT
>JAABUJ010001133.1_pt1 | contig 41450 bp, 38 predicted proteins | sample 5559131 | NCBI WGS metagenome assembly JAABUJ01 (sample SAMN10711875, study PRJNA513366) | rock metagenome | isolation source: Antarctica rocks | place: Antarctica: Victoria Land, Mt New Zealand nord | collected 2016-01-07 | reverse complement strand
AACAGTTGATAAATCTATATATATATAGTTATACTGTCTATTCAGTTTTATGCAAACTATTTATTTATTGTGATTTTAACATCAAAACACTGAATTTGAGTGTGATTTTCAAAAAAAAGTTGCAAAAGTTCTGAGCAAATTGAGGAGCCAACATTCTAGGAATTGCTGTAGACAGTAAAGTATCTGACTTAAGGTATACCTTAGTACTTTATAGCAGGCATCTTAGCTTCAGCCCTATACCTTAAGGTACTTCAGATCCACCTCCGCGAGCTAGTGCAGCCGCGATTAATTCTACACGCGAAAGCGGCAGGCCGACAAGCAACAACGCGTCGCCCCACTCTACGAGTATCTTAGACTACCAACAGCACAGAATGCTCAACAAAGCTGCTTAACGCTTGCAATTCATTCACCCACGTCTCTCCTCTGCCCATTGTACTAAGCTGGCAGTGACCCGGTCATATTGCCATGCCTCATTCGGTATCGTCAGAGGCCCCTTCTCCGGCAGAGGACAGCATTTTACCTGATGCCCCTGCCGAGCCTCTACATGAACAGGACGACAGTGGAGATGACACCCAGGCTGATGCGACCACCCAGTTGAATGGCGGTGAAGTGGTTGACTCAGTCAGCCGTCCACAAACAGATGAGGTCAGGCTGGAGGATCTATTCAACGACGATGATGACGACGACGAAGAATTCCCATCATCGGGCGCTACGGACGTCAAGATGGCTAGTAGCCCACCGCAGGCACCCATGTACGTGTCTCCAATGGGGTTGAGCACATGTCGAGCGGCCAATGTTGATTAAGGACATAGGCCTCTTGCGCTATCAGCAAAGAATACAGACCCGGAGGTCATGTATGCCTTTTACCAACGACTCTTCCCCTTTCGATACCTTTTCCAGTGGCTCAACCACTCGGTCAAACCGTCCAACGACTTTGGACACCGAGAGTTTGCCTTTACCCTTCAAAATGATGCGTATTTACGGTATCAGGCGTTTCCGACAGCAGATTTGTTTGTAGCCCTCATACAAGCCTGGCCTGAAATGCGCGTTGACGTGGGATAGACTCCGCAAAGAGGTCCTACGCCTTAACCCATCCCGGTTTGAGATTGGCCCTGTCTATACCGCAAACCCTCGAGACCGCAAGACGCTCCGTAAATCCACCGCCTTCCGACCTCTAGCGAAAGAACTTGTGTTCGATATCGACTTGACGGATTACGATGAGATCCGGACGTGTTGCGACAAAGCCAACATCTGTCACAAATGCTGGCAGTTTGTCACCATGGCCATCAAGGTTGTCGATGTGGCGCTACGCGACGACTTTGGCTTCGAGCATGTGATGTGGGTCTACTCGGGACGGAGAGGAGCACACGCTTGGGTCTGCGATAAGAGGGCGAGGCAGATGGACGACGCGAGGAGGAAAGCTATAGCTGGATACCTCGAGTTGATCAAAGGCGGCGCGCAGAGCGGGAAGAAAGTCAACGTTAGAAGGCCTTTACATCCACACCTCGCGTGAGTGGACCCCACTTTCTATCCGGCCGAGCATCTGCTGATATGTTTCCCTGCCAAAGCCGAAGCCTGGACATTCTAAAGGACCACTTTCAGGACGACATCCTGAGAGATCAAGACCCGTGGGAAGCGACCGACAAAGCCGAGAAACTCCTCCAACTCCTCCCCGACAAAGCACTAAACGATTCCCTCCGCAAGAAGTGGGACTCCGCGCCCGGCCGCAGCAGCGCCAGCAAATGGGCCGACATCGACGCGCTAGCCAAGACCGGCGCGAGCCGGACCCTGGACGGCAAAGCACTGCTCGAAGCCAAGCAAGACATCGTGCTCGAGTACACCTACCCGCGTCTCGACGTCGAGGTCAGCAAGAAGCTGATCCATCTGCTGAAGTCGCCGTTCGTGGTGCATCCGGGCACCGGACGGGTCTGTGTCCCCATCGACGTGAAGAAGGTCGATCGCTTCGATCCGTTGGGGGTGCCGACGGTGACGGGATTGCTGGGCGAGATTGATTCTTGGGATAGTGCGGGTGGGAAAGAGGAGGGCCCGGAGCATAGGATTCAGGATTACGAGAAGACGAGTCTGAAGCCTTATGTCGAGTATTTTAAGTCTTTCGTGGCGGATTTGTTGAGGGACGAGAAGGGTGTTAAGAGGGAGCGTGATGAGGGCGACGCAATGGAGTTCTGAAGTCAAATACTTTTTGGTGCCGGATGGCGCTGGATCAGCCATGGGATGGCGTATGGGGCAAATCTTGGGAGCTGCATATCAGGGCGCCGGCGTGGAGTCCGCAGATAATGTTTGTTCTACGCGACGACCGAAAACTGTAGTCTCCGCTTCACAACTTCATGACATCCATTCAAATCTGGCGTGTGAAGGCGGAGGATCCTTTAATTTTCGAAGGTATAAAGCGAATCGCTTTGGTTTCAATGTTGTATTCGTATCGTAGAATGTATTAAAAGCATGTCTGTGCATGACGTTTCCCAGAACGGCAACTGCAACTGGAATCCTGACGCGTGAAGTCATGGCTTGGCGAAGCGCGTGTCCCCCAACACTCCTCTCCATCAAACCACCAAGATTATCAAGCGTCACCAACGCAAACATACAACAGTTAACCATGAACCAAGGAACGTCTTCCCAGATCCAAGAGCAAGCCAACGCCCTCCGACAAGGATTGAAAGAGTGGGAGAAATCCTTCGCGGCCGCCAACCAAGGGCGCAGAGCCGGACGTGAAGACATCAAGGCCCACCCCACCATAGGTACAGCACCGCACCAGGAATCTCCTCCTCTCCGTCACAACCCACATTACATCCGCAGCCAGCTAACATCTACCAACCTACGTGATCCACAGCATCCAAGTACAAAACCTACACCAAACTCCGCGACCTCCTCGCCGGTAAAACGCCCCCAACCGACCACTCCTCCTCGCCGCACCCACACCAACACCCGCAACCGCAAAGCCAATCCCCGCCCCAATTCTCCCGCAAGCGGAAACACTCGTCCACCTCCACCACCACCCATCCCCCAGCCGACGCGCCACCCCCCCACCAAACACCGCGCAAACTCCCCCGTCCCTTCATCTCGACCCCGCTGAAACCTCACCACCCATCCCAGCTCGACCCCTACGACTCCCCTTCCTCCATCCGCAAACTGACCCTGACGCCCCGCGTCCTCCGCACATCCATAGGCCCGACCCCGCAGCGCGACGGCCGCGTCCTCGGCCTCTTCGACGCCTTCCCCGACGCCTCGCCTGTGAAAGTGCGGACGACGCTCGCTTCGATACCCGCCAACGCGGGGGCGGCGCCGAACGGAAGTGGAAGGGGAAAGGGGAGTGTCGACGGCAACGGCCCGCTCACGACGCCCAGCAAGCAACGCAGTGAGCTCGTCGATGCCAGGGCAGACACGCCGACGTCGGGACCCGCCCGCCGACCAAGCCGCACGCCCACGAGCGCAGGCCGGCGCTTCCTGCTCGACCACTACGCGACGCCGACGGCGCGCCGGACTCTGCCCGGAGCTGACACCAACAACAACAATAATCACAACAATGACAACTCGGCGTCGAGTCTACGGTTCGCGACGCCGGCATTCCTGAGGCGCGATCGTCGGCCCCTCAACCCCGCCGCGGACACCGGCGACGGCGAAATGAGTCCCGGCCTGGGATCCGGGAGGGGTAAGGGGGTGCGCATGCCGCTGGACCTGCGGGCGCCGGTGCGCGGCGGCCTGAGTAGTTTGCTGGCGGGGCTAAGGAGGCTGGAGGACGAGCGGCTGGATGGGGAGATGGAGGAATTGCGGGCGGTGGAGGAGGAGGAGGGGGATGAGGGTGAGAAGGGAACGCTGACGGACGTCGCCGACCACGACCACAAGCGCAAGAATAGTGGGCTTTCAGGCTCCAAGGATGGAGTCGTGGTGCGCGATTGCCAGGTTGCTGTTGCGGAGAAGGAGAAGGAAAAGGAGGAGGAGAAGGAGATGGCGCTAGGCGTCGACCGCGGCAGCAGTGGCGACGATTCCGACTACCACTCCGACTCCCACGCCGACGCGCAGGCACACGCCGCCAACGCCCGCAGGTACAAGAAGAAAGGCCAGAAGCGGACCACGCGGCGCGTGGTTATGAGGCCGCAGCCTTTGCGCCCTCCACCACCACCGCTGGATCCCTCATCCGCCACTGCAGACGGTGGCGCCGAGGCAGTGCCCGTCGAGCCCGTCGAGCCCGTTGTAGGCGGTGGTGGTAGTACTGGCGATGGGGGAAAGAAAGCAGGGCGGAAAATCAGCGCGACGGCGCATGCGAATTTCAGGACGCTGAAGTTGAGGGGGAAGGGGGCGAAGAGTCGAGGGAAGGGGATGGGGAATGGGAGACGGTTTGGTGGTCGGAGATGAGATGAGCTGGGGCCGGTTCCTGGCATGCTGGAGGAGACGTGATGGAGAGGGTTTTGGATGGCTAGGAGGTGGGGTTGTTGGGATGAAAAGCGGTGAGGGGTTGCGTTGTTACGTCTCGTTTAGTAGGGCTTGAGTTTATAGGAAACCAGGGGTCTTCCTTTTTGGCAAATACGGACACGGTGGGGATGGAGAAGATGAGGTTCAAAGCAGTCAGTGGTTGGCAGCTATGTAGATAAATTCTGCCATTTTCGGTCCCCTTTCCTTCGCTTCGACTCCATGATCTCTATGGTACTTGAGGTAGGTGCGCACATAATGGACTCGTACAATGTCGGTCGCGGATAGAGCTATAGTCAAGTTCAAAAGAAATCTTGCGCCCCAAAAGAAGAAGAGTCTCAGATTCCGTTCGTTTCGCGTCGTGCGGGACAAGCATCATAAGCAAAGCAAGCCAGCCGCGCCCAAACACGCCCAGCCCAATGACGATTCTCCATTCTTATGCATCAGAGAGGGAAGGAGATGGAAGGTGGAAGACGTGAGGGTTGGCGCTCGAGTCAGAAACTTCGTTCGTGTACGGAGGTACCGATGTTGGTGAGGAATATGTACGCAGAGAGGAGACGGAGCGCTGACGCCGACGCTGAAGCTGAAAACGACACACCTATCATGGAGTAATCTCGACGTTAAATTTCCACTCCCCTGTTGTCAAGCATCAGTACACATCAAGGGGCTTTCGAAGACAGGTGAAAGGAGACGGGACTCACCGTTCTTCAGGTTCTCCACCGTATCACTCAAAAGGACTATGCGTCTCTTATTGCAATAGGACGTCTTGTCCAGCATGTCCCTCTTCAGAGCCGCCAACTCCGCCGTCGGCTTCTCGAACATCTCGCTCAGACTCTCGACCGCCATCTCCAGATCCTTCTGGTTATCTTCAAAGATCTCTGTCAGATTGTTCCGCGCGAGGTAGTACGCAAACGCGTACGTCCACTTGAGCGTCTGTCGGCATTGTTGGAGGGCCTGAGATGCAGTGTCGAGGAACTGCACTTCGATCCAAGACAGGCCGGACGACGTTTGCAGGTTCGTCATTTTCTTCTCCGTCTTAAGGTAGAGGTCCTTGTCGAGCTTGGCCGATTGCTCGTGGTTGGCGTAACGGTTGTAGTAGTGCAGATAGCGTTCGAGAGATTGCCGCGACTTGGCTTGCGCGTCGCGGGCTTCGTGGCCGGACTTTTCTTCGAAGCGGTTGCAGTTGTACCAGCTGGTGCCGTGTTCGGACCAGAGCCCCATACACATCCAGCAGAATTCGTGTTTACATTTCCGGCAGGTCATGTGGTTGCATCCTCCGTTCTTCTCGATGGTCGATCCACACTTTGGACATTCTTTGGTATTGGCTGATATCCAATTGGCCGTCTCGGAATCGTCTTCACACTTCTTCAACCATCTCTTGACCAAGGAACAGGGTGCAGGCTGATGGTCGTTCAGCGTGCATCCAAAGCAGAAATTGTGCCCACACGAGCAATGCACCGTCGGCACGATCCGGCCCAACTCCCGTTTCTTGATCGCGCAATCAACGGCGTACTCGCAATTCGGCGACGGACACCATTTCAGGTTCTCTTTGTCGTCAACATACGTTCGAGTCAACAAGATTTGATACCTGTACAGTTCGCATCAACTCTATGCTTGGTGTATGGATGCGAACCGACATACCTATGCTTCAAGTCCACAGCCACCAGTAAGTCTAGTGACTTCGAATCCACAATTCGGTTACACCCTTCCTGTGGACATTGTATCCTTCCCGCCTCACCTTCATCCTTGATCTTTTGCGCCAAATAATGCCTATAACAATCTACACAATACCTATGCCCACACTTCATCGCGTATGTCTCCAGCCCTGGTTCATCCTCGCAACAGATATCGCACGTGAAGCCCGGCACGACTTCGGTCTCGTACTGGCCAGCATAATCTTGGCCAAGTCCTGCACTATCTAATACCTCCTCCGGTCTATCCATATATGCTTCAATCAGTCGCTCTTTGTTCCATCGTGCATGCCGCAATAATATGGCTGAGGACTCCGGCGGCTGTCCAAGAATGGCGGAGACCTCCTCGATCTGGTGATCTTGATGGGCTTGTATATCAGCCGGGCCGAAGACTCTGAACTCGACTTCATACGCTTTTCTGGTAGGTTTTATGATGTCTTTGTCTTGTGAGAATCCGATGTCTGGTTCGTCATCGTCAAAGTCTACACGGCAGAGAAGCGTTAGTATCGCAGCCTACCAACAAACAGCCCATGGCGGTGGACATAAGCACGTCTCACCATCACCCAAGCTGTCGTTCTCGCTGTCCTGTGTCCCTCCAAAATCCTCCTCCAAGCTTGATGCACCACTCATAAACTCGTCATCTGATTCCATCACGGGAGTTGTGCTCGCGTTGGTCAGTGGCGTTGTAGGCAATGCCGCGTTCGCCACTCTCTTCGCTTTGTTGGCCTTCTCGTCTAGTAGATCGGGACACTCGAGAGCTTTCCTCTTTCTAGTCAGAGGAGGCGTTGTGAACGATTTGCAAGCTCAGTGCTTGAGCTCGCCGTGACGAGGTCCAAGCACGAGCTTAAGCCTAGAAGGAAGGGAATCGGGGCTGGGCTGTTGCCTGAAGATGAGAGCTTCTGAGATATCAGACTGTGTGGCTCGTGGCCCTTGGTATGGTTGACTAGGAAAGTGGCGAATCAGAGACACAGCAACTTCGCGATTCCTGTCACGCTTCAGCTGTTACACAACGCTGGTTCATGACTTGGGACGACGGGACGCTTGTTGTGATGATGGCACGGGAACATCCGAAGATAGCCGCTGACTGATCACAGACTACCTTACCTAGTAAGGTACCTTAGCTAAGATACTTACCTAAGTGGGCTACTGCAATGCTGACAATAAGCTGAGGTAGGGCTGACAGAAGTTGCCAAAACCCCTGTACCATAGGCAGCTAGATGATATATGTAGAACTTCACAAGAAGTCACATCTAGAGCCACAGCCCTATTAAACGCCAGGCCCCATGTGAAAACTCATTCGCAGTCCATACTTACCTCACGACCTCTTAAGACCCGCCTCGTGAGAATGGCTACACTTTGTTTGCTCATCATACTCTAATAAGCAAGCCCTCGGCCCGGTATCATTGATACTACGCATCCGACCTGAATATAAGCGCCTGTTACGAGATGCAAAAGTTCCAGTTCCATTTGTGACCCTACTTAAACCCGCACCCCTCTAGAAAAGACCTAACAAGTCCTCATTGGTTTTCTTGCCCGCCGCTTGCCCACTAAGCTGTTGTTCCGGTGGTGGTGGTTGGCGGACACTGCTCATATCGAGATCCGCAAATCCATTCATGACGCCTTCGGCTCCATTGTGCAGTGCAAAACCGTTGCCAAAGACCCCCGCTAAATCATCCAGATCGTTTTTGCCGACTGACGGAGAGGCTCCTCCTGTCACGGTAGGTGAAGCGGCACGTTGCGGTGTACCTGCCAGGCCTTCAAGGTCTGAAATTCCTGACGCCGGTTCCTTCTGGGTCGATGCGGGCGCCGCTCCGTCGAAGTCGATGTCGAGAAGGTTCTCGGCATTGTTTTGCGAAGACGTCAGTGTTCCTGAGGCTGCCGCGGCTGCAGCCGCAGCAGCTAGGGGATTTTCACGCGCATTTTGCATTGCTTCCCTGAATAAAGTCAATCCTGCTTTACCAAACCACACGGTTATGCACGTACTCTAGGGCAGCCTTTTGCACCGCATCCGCCCCATACTTCCCTTGCCCAATGAAAGTCTCTGGCGGTTTGTGATACACAGATGCAAGGGTCGATATTTCGGAGAGGAGCTGGTCGAGCAGCACGGGAGGCAGTGATTTGATTGTGGTCGTGATGGGAGGTTTATCTGAAAGCACAATGTTCTTCGCTACTTGCGGATCACTCGATAGTAACCGCCAGTATACGTATGCTCGGTCTCGAATATCGGGGTTGTCATTCTCTGCTGTTGCTGCTTGCAAGACTTTTTGCACAAGTCCTTGTGACTGATCGGGCTTCTTGAGAAAGAGCTTGACTACAGCAGTAAGAATTTGAAGTTGCGTCTATGACATGTTAGCTGTTGCTACTGCACAAGCCTTGACAGCATACCTGTGTAAATTCCTCCATGAAACCATCCACAAACCCGGAGAGGATATCGCCAGCATTGCTGATCTTCTCTGCATATTCGCCAACTATCCATATGAGAGATCCTCTTGCGTTGGGTTCGTCTAACTCATCGATGCATTGACATAAGGTAGGGATGATCCCTTCGTAACCCGGGTACTTTCGAAAAATGTCCGCAATGACCACGATCGCCTCTTGAATGACGTAATTGACCTTGGTATTTATGAGATCGACAAGCGTATTGACACACCTTTCGCTAGCACTTTCAATCTTGATCGCCGCTTGTCCAATAGCTTTCACGGCTCTTCGTACAAAGTCCATGTCGACTTCAAGAGCGTATTCTTTGAGCTCAGCCAACAGTTGATCGACGTTCCTATCGTTCGCTATCCGCACCATGATCTCTAACTTTTCAAACTTCACATAAGGAGGGTCGTTGTATTTGCAGAAGAAGACCCTCAGTTCTTTGCTGAGGATATCCGGTTGCTTTTGAAGAAGGAGATCAATGTTACGTAGGGCGACGTATTGCACCTCTGCAGCAGAGGATACCAATGTAACTGGCAATGTCAGTACTCCTTGTATGGTGATGCTGGGTAAGAAACGTACCTAATGGAGGGGCCATTTTCCGGAGGTAGGATTTTGCCGTATCGGGGTCAATGTATCTCATATGTAAGAATACCGCTTTCACTGCTGCAAGTACCACGCTGGGGTTGACATGTTGGAACTGAGGAGCGACCCTTTCACAGATATGCTCCGCCTCTTTGATATCTGAGGCTTTGTAATCCGCCAGGGTAGACAATATGGTCACCCTTCCCCACTCCGTACACTCATTCAACGCCATCAGCATCTTCTTGAGCGTGTGTGGAGTGATCTTTAGCGCATGGGTTTCCGGCGCTGTTTCGCTGATCTCCGCCAATGCTGTTACGCAGTTTGCCACGACCATAGGATTTGGATCCCCTATCATCTCCTGCAGAGTCTCTAGGAATCCGTCTTCCAGACACATGGTTGGGTTAAGGTCGAAGAGCTTGGCGACACATATAGCGGCTGTTTTCCGTACATACGGTGACTCGTCCCGCAATGTCTTCCGTAACGGCTCCTCCATGTAATCTACCATCTTGTCTACCCTGATGCAACCCATCGTTCTTATTGCCAACGCTCGGATAAGTGGATTAGGATCTTCGGAGTCTTGAACGAAAGTGTTGACAGCAAGGATGCAGAGATCAGGGTGTGATTTAGCGTAGTTCCTGCATAGGGTGAAGGTGAGCTTAATTGGTAGCCCAGAACGGCTTCACAGATCGCGGCATGGTGCTTACATCAAATAGAGATATACAAGTTTCTTCTGGTCCAAGTCTCCAGTTGCAATATTCTTCAAGACGTCTGGAAACAAAGCCGACACATCCTTGCCCAATGTCATGGACATGATCGTCTTTTGTATAGCCTCCTTCCTAGAGAATTCTTAGTACCTCCAACAGTTTGGTCAGGGCTTGCTAAACAGTCGTACCGTTCGTAGGCATATTGCGACCTGTCCGTACGTATGGTTAGTACCTGCTTTGATGGATGGGGCCTTGGTTCGTGAACGGATACGGAGCCCTCACACCAGGCCTGCTCTCAGCTCGAAAGTCTCGCCTTTCCTGGGCACAGCAAAAGCCCCTCGAATCCTATTGACCGCCATATTTCATTCGAACCCAGAGGCGGCGACCAGAGTCGCGCCTCGCACACCGTGAGCGTGCAGTGATCTCTTCCTACTGAAGCAGCCTAACAAAGCGAGGCCAAGCCGAGCGCGGCGGTCGTCTTCAGCGCTTTTTTTCGGGGCTCCCTCGAGTGCAGAAAGTAGGCAGACACCGTATGCACTCTTCACCGCAGATTTAGCATTAGTCTTGGTGTAGATGTCGAAGCTTTCTGTGAGGCCTATCTGTGTTGTGGCTTCCAATATGACATCCATGCTGCAAATCCACCGCTAAAGATTCGCGAAGCTTACAGTAGCTTGGTACAAAGTACTTCGTGTAAGGAAGGCGGTTCTTGGTGCCAGAATCAGCCACAGATTCAATGCGATGCACGCTCTGACAAGCATGGTAAGTAGCAAGATGCGGGCCATTCTGTATCTATCTGCTATCAGATCACTTTGCTAAACTCTACAGGCAAACCTGCCCAACCTCAGACGCCTCTTCGTCGATGCACGAACAGTGGAAGAGGAGAGCGCATATTCACGGAATGCAGTACGGCTCCTACTTGTAGTTCGAGAGTCACCAAATCCGGCCCATTACTGATACTTCAACAGTTCTACAATCTTGTGCTGTTCATGTCTTCGGTGGCTGTATTTAGTCTGGTGGCTCAGCGCATGAGCGGTGGCAGGGGTTCTACTGCGTAATGCGTGGTATGGTTCAAAAACCACCTAGTGGTCATTTGCAAGCTTGGTGTAAGATTAATCAAAGACTGCAAGGTAGATACTATTATCATCTTTGACAAAAAATCTAGCATGCCTCCAGCGGTACATACATAGCATTACCGCAGAGCAAATACTCGGAAACGGCATTGCATATATCGTCAGTCAGTCTCCTCCCCACCATCGTCACCGAGAAAGTCGAATTCCCGCAGGCCCTTCGCCAGCCGCTTGGTGGGTCTCCTACCATCTTCCTCAGTCACCGTTGGCTCTCCCCATTGCTTGGCGCCTTCTTGGACAGCCTCAAGTTCTGCCTTCAGCTCCCTCTCTTCTTTGATCTGCTTTGCCTTCTCGACGGAGTACCTCCCATCCATCCCGGCATCCTTCAGCATGCCTTTCAAGTGATTTATCTTCGCCTTAGATGAGGGGTAAGGCGCCAGTTCCTTGTACCACATCTTTCGGATCCCGCACTTCAACAGCCATGATTGGAGACGCTTGATCTCAGCTTCCTGTGGATCGATGTTTGCATCTTCTTTCCGCTTGGCCTTGACTGGCTTCTTCTCTTTCTTGGAGGTGGCCGTGCCTTTCTGGCCCTTTTTCTTGGGAGCCGGAGCTTCATCGAGTACTTCGGACATTTCACTCTCAGACTCGGCGCTGCGAGACTCACGCTTGGTCTTTGAAACCTCCGTCGTGGTAACTTCGTCGCCGTCATCGTTCGATGCCGCCTCTACAATCGGTTCCTTCTCGCCCGTCTTCGATGACGACCTCGTTTTCTCCACCTTGCTCACTCTCCTCCTGGGCTTCTTAGTCACTGTACATGGTTGTTCCTCGGTGGAGTCCTTTTCAACGTCCTCCGGTAGAGATGAAAGGGCGGATCCGTCAGATTCGGAAGTAGTTGGCGTAGCTGTCTTCTGCCGTTTCCGTGGTTGAGCTGTGTTTGCAGGCGGAGCGGCTCTCGAACGTTTCTTGGAGGCCTGCGGTTCAGCAATTTTGCTGCGTAATGATGTTGATTCCACTTTCGGTTTCGCTGCCGGGGAGGGTGTTGCAGCCGCTTCTTGAGCGTCCTAGGAATGTAAACAAAGGTGATGATAGGTGCGGCCCAGTTCAACCCACGGTTTCCTGCTTGATGACTCTGTCGCTCTCGCCCTTCCAGCGGAAGTCAGCTTTGAAGAAGCCTGCCGGTAGGTCCAGATCCTTTTCTGCTGCCGCGCGTATCCGTTTTACAGTCAGCTCTTCCAAGTTGCCGGTCCGATAAACTTCGCCCACGGCATGCCGAAGCGCTCGGCGCAATGCCTCGTCGGACGGTATAGTGATCGACGCGTCTGTATCGGACATCATGAAGGTCTAATGTAAAGAAGAACGCGTATGGAGTGCCCGAGGCGTACAAATCCGAATGTACTCAAGCCAATGGTCAACCGTTGATTCGTCTCGACCCCGATTGACAGGAAGATATACTGGACTGTACTGTATTTACCGTACAGGAAAGGTACTATTATCATTATCAACATCAATAATGTCATTGGCGAAGTCCCTCTCAGCCGCGTCTAAAGTTTCCTTATTAGGACAAGCGCGGCCCAAGCGAACGGGACGTAACGGCGCCCCATGGCCATAGAGGGGAAAAACCCCAGCGACAGGTACCACGAGCATGAGGCTGCAGTATCAGTGACACAAATTATACCTCACTTCTGCCAGAGCCTTCACCTTGGTATCCCTTCCTCCCTCTCCTACAAATACCTAGGTAGGTACTCCCGTGCTCTGATGTAGCTTGATATTGAGGAGATTGTGAAACTTTCTCTCTTCTTCCCCTTCCTTTTTCATCCTGAAGGTACAAATACGGACGGAAACAGAATACCTGACTCCTCCCAACGGTTCTCGTCTTGATGACTCGACGGGTTCTCTGCGCCATTGCATTCAATACTCCGTCCGGTTATTGATTGCCAGCCCACTTCATACCTCCCTAACCCTGTTCGCTCCTTCATCACCTACAGCTCCACACTCCTGGTTTCGGTTCGGGATAAACAATGCCTTCGCAAGCTCCTGCACCGAAGCAGGACGCAAGGCTGTTACTTGTCTCCAATCGACTACCAATCACCATCAAACGCTCCGAGGACGGCAGTTATGACTTTTCCATGTCTTCTGGTGGCCTTGTCAGTGGTCTGAGCGGCTTGTCAAAAACCACTCAGTTTCAGTGGTACGGATGGCCCGGTCTCGAGGTCCCAGGAGCGGAAGCCAACAATCTCACCAAGAGACTCAAAGATGAATACAATGCGGTACCGGTCTTTATCGACGATGAACTTGCCGACAGGCACTACAACGGTTTCTCAAGTATGGCTACCTTGATGCGACAATGCACTTTTCCGGACACTGACCTTCTGGGTGATAGATTCGATCCTTTGGCCGCTCTTCCACTACCATCCCGGTGAGATAGTGTTTGACGAATCTGCATGGAATGCGTACCGAGAAGCGAACCGGCTCTTTGCTCGGGCCATAGCGAGCGAAGTCGAGGACGGCGACCTGGTCTGGGTCCATGACTACCACTTGATGCTTCTTCCGGCCATGCTGCGAGAGGAGATTGGCCAGAGCAAAATAAATGTCAAGATCGGCTTCTTCCTACACACACCGTTTCCGAGCAGTGAGATTTACAGGATCTTGCCCGTACGGAATGAAATCCTGCTGGGGGTGCTCCACTCCGACCTGCTTGGCTTCCACACCTATGATTACGCAAGACATTTTCTAAGCAGCTGCTCAAGGATCCTGTACGTTCTCGCCTCTCACCCCGAGCACATGTGCCGCAAAGCTGACACAATACGACAGAGGTCTAGCGACCACACCCAACGGTGTTGAATTCCAGGGAAAGCACGTCACGGTCGGCGCATTTCCAATTGGTATCGATCCCGAAAAGTTTACGGAGGGTCTGAAGAAGCCAAAGGTTCAAGAACGGATCGCGACTCTTGAGCGGAAGTTCCAGGGAGTCAAACTCATGGTAGGGGTCGACCGGCTCGACTACATCAAGGGCGTACCACAAAAGTTACACGCTCTGGAGATCTTCTTGACCGAGCACCCGGAGTGGATCGGCAAGGTGGTTCTGGTCCAGGTCGCCGTTCCCAGCAGACAGGATGTCGAAGAATACCAGAACCTGAGAGCGGTGGTCAATGAGCTTGTCGGGAGAATCAACGGCAAATTTGGGACGATTGAGTTTATGCCGATTCACTTTATGCACAAATCGGTATCCTTCGACGAGCTCATCGCGCTGTACGCTGTTTCGGACGTTTGCATCGTTTCTTCGACGCGGGATGGCATGAACCTTGTCTCGTATGAATACATTGCTTCCCAGCAAAAGCGTCACGGGGTGATGGTACTCTCGGAGTTCACCGGAGCGGCTCAGAGTCTCAACGGGAGCATTATCATCAACCCCTGGAACACGGATGAACTTGCCAATGCTCTGTACGACGCCGTGACGATGGGAGACGAACAGCGCGCTATTAATTTCCAGAAGCTTGACAGATATGTGTCCAAGTATACCAGGTTAGTCATTCAGTCCCTGCTCTTACATTGTCCAGGCCGTAACACTAATGCTTATCCTTCAGCACTTTCTGGGGTCAATCGTTCGTGGGCGAGCTTACCAGAATCTCCAGCCAAGCGGAGAAGAAGATCCGAGTACGGGAATCACTGGCTAATGGTGGGAAGACGTAAGATGGAAATTTCACTTCGGAAATGGACTACCCCCTGATGTTCTTGGCACGGCGTATCATGTTGCTTCAAGTTGCTTCAAATTGCTTCTTCACTCCACTATAAGACAATATGCACCCCTTCTGCTCTTTCCTCAAGCGTCAGCTGTAGTGCGGCTCCGCTAGCAGATACGTCTAAACCCCCCACTCATGATACGGGAAGAGTTTGTAAATAAAAGTAGACGACCAACATGAACAATTGGCTTAAAAAGCCTACAAAGAGAATGGAGAGCTTCATCACATAAACAAGTGTATTTACAGTACACCTATCCCCTGGATTTGGTACAGACAGCCACTCACTACTCACGGCACTTCCCGGCAGACCTCGACTTTGATATCTGAGCTTCAAGCGTCTGCTCCACCAACAAGCCAAAACTACCACTCACACCTTACACCCACCATCAAACCTGCCAATCCTCAACGCCCACATTTTAACACAACAGGCGCACCGAACCCACCAAACCCTCGCAATCAAGCGCCCTTTTCTCCGTCTACCCACACTCCCACCTTTTCCGCTTCTCCCACACCAACCCAACCAAAGGAGCCACCACACCCACCCCACCCCCCCGCCACGAAGCGACACAGACCGCGCGAGAAAGCAATAATGTCCGCCGCCCCGACCCCCCGCACCCTAGCCGGCATCGTCGTCTCGGCCGGCAAGATGATGAAAACAGTCAAAGTGCGCATCGCGCGACAGGTCTTTGACGCGCATATCCGCAAGGTACGTACCATTCCCTTCCCTCTCTTCCCCCCTTCCTCCTTCCCCCTCTTCCCCCTTTTCTCCCCTCGTTAATGCACCCTGGGACGCAGTATTTCCCCGCCTCAACAACGCACCTAGTGCACGACCCGACATCGGTGCTGCGCGAAGGGGACATTGTGCGGATCGCGGCCGGGTGGCGCGTCAGTCGGCGGAAGCGGCACGTTGTCACGGAGGTGGTGGCTGCGTTTGGGGGGGCGGTGGAGGAGCGGAGGGGTGAGGGAGCGGGAGAGCGGAGGGGACTGGTGGGGTTGGAGGAGTTGGTTAGGGAGAGGGAGAGGAGGAGGGAGGGGAAGAGGGGGAGGAGGGAGGAGAGAAGGCGGTTGGCGATGGGGGAGAGAGGGGAGGTGGAGGGGGAGGGGCAAGGGGAGGGGGTGGTCGTGTGATATTTCTCGGTGGGCAACTTTGCAGACCTGTGCCTATTCTCTCACGCATTCGGCGGCATATCCAGATGAAAAAGCACGGATAGAATTGAACAACAAAGCCTTATCATATCTAAACTTGTCGTATCATTCATCTCAGGTCATTTCGTTTTCAAGATCCCGATCCCCATGCCTAGCTAGCTAAGCTGACACACCCAAACACCCAGATGTATGATGTAAAAATCCCCCTCACCACAAAACAAACCGACTCACAACCCTAAACCCCCCTCACCCACCCCGTTCCCCAAACTCCCTCGCCCACTCCTCAAATTCCCTGAGGCCCTGCTTACTGATACTCGGGCGAATGTTGACCAAGCTCGCCTCGAAATCGTCAAACTGGATGGGGCGGATCTGGTCCATGGACATGTGGAGCAGCGCCTCGCCCAGACTGCGGAGCGGACCCATGGCCGCGTCTTTGGCGAGGGCGGTGATGTCCGAGCCGGAGAAACCTGATTCGGTTCGGGGAGGTGATGTTAGTGTGGGTCTATGGTCCGGGCATAAGGGGAAAGAAAAAGGAGGCGAATGGAGGGAGGGATGGAGTGAGGATTGAAGGATAGAGTGAGGAGATTAAGAAAGAGTGAGGAGTAAAAGGAATCAGACATACCGTCAGTGAGTCGAACAAGAACTTCAATATCCTGCTCCGTTAGGCTATGTTTCTGATGACTCAGCAGCGTACGCAACTGCAGCGCCCGCACCTGCGCCTCAGGCAGGGGGATATACTGGCGCCTGACGAACCGCCGACGTGCGGCCTCGTCGATGGCCCAAGGCATGTTGGTGGCCGCCAGGACCAAGACCCTGCTGGCGTCGCCCTCCCGCTTCTCCTTCTCCGTCTGCTCCTTGCCGGCCGCGGCGCGCTGCAAGTCAGACCACTGGATCAGGAACTCGGTCTTGATGCGGCGCGTCGACTCGTGCTCGCTGGAGCCGCCGCGCGAGGAGAGGAGCGAGTCGATCTCGTCGACGAAGATGATGGATGGCGCCAGCGCTTTGGCCAGCGCGAAGAGGGCCCGGACCAGCTTTTCTGACTCGCCGAGGTATTTCGACGTCAGGCTGCTGGCGGAGATGGCGAAGAAGGTGGATCTGGACTCGGTGGCGACGGCGCGCGCGAGCATTGTTTTGCCCGTGCCAGGTGGACCGAAGAGGAGCATGCCGCGGGCGGGTTCCCGTAGGCCCATGAAGAGATCTGGTCGGAGGAATGGGTACACGACCGCTTCTTTGAGTGCTTTCTTGGCGATCTCGAGACCGGCAACGTCGTCCCAATTTACTTCGTCGCCCTTGACGACAATCTCGTTGAAGATTTGCTGTGCTGCATTTTCGTCAACGCCTTTTGGCAGATGTTTGGTGAGATACTCGACTCGTTCGTCCCAAGGGTCCGTATTGACTGATGATTTGGACGAGCCTTTAGGAGTGGGAGCGGGAGCGGTAGGTTTTAATGCGTCGGCCAAAAGAGGTTCGACGCGCTTCTTCCGTAGGTTCCGAAGCGGCTTCGGATGGTCGTCGTGGCCACTGCTGGTCTTTTCGTCACCGCTGGCTGAAGATGTCGAGATGTGCTTCTCTGGCACACGCGGTCTGCTTCCGCGGGGTGTCGAATTGTTTGCTACAGGTCTTCTGGAGAGTTTACCAGGTGGGACTGCCGGGAGCGGTTTACGCAGAGGTGAGCGTTGACGGGGAGAACTGTAGGATTGAAGGGGGTCGTTGAGATCTGGTGTTCTCGCGATCCCAGGTGAAGCTGGAACCCTCGAGCTGCTACCAGCGGCAGGATACTCGCTCCGATACGACAGATAGTCCACAGGCGGCTTGATGAGCGGCTCGGATGGTCTCGGTTTGTTTTTCTTGAGATCGGTTTTCTTGACTTCGACTGCGTGTGGTGGTGGTATAGGTGGCTTCAACAAGGTCGGACTCTGTGCCGATTGTGTGCGAGCATCGATTGAGTGCTTTGGAGAAACTTCTCGCCGATCTAATAAGGTGGTCGGGGAATCGGTTGGCTGCGGCTCATCATGCAGAGATCTCGCCTCCGGCGAGCTAGATGTTCCAGGAATACTGTTGCTCCTGGAAGGGCCAGTGTCTGCATCACTGGCGTTCACGTGATCTAGCCCAGCCTTAGACTTACCACTGAACGTATCGCGGTGTAAAGAGTTCACTGTGGCAGTACTTCCTCCCTGATCCACTAGGCTTTGCCCAAACATGTTGCCGGTTGACCTCGATAGTGTACCCCAGGCTAACCCGGCAGCCTTCGAAGCAGCCGGAGGACCTCCCCGTCGTCCGCCCGAAGCCCTGGGTGATTTCGATGGTCGTTTTCCATCTTTCCCCGGTCTCAGTGTAGTCAGCATTCGGCCCTTCCTATCCGGGCTCGAAGTCCTCGACGTAGTCTTCGCCGGCACCGGCACGGTAGGGGCCGGAAGAGGCGTGCTCTGGCCTGGAATGCTGGCATAGGGGGCACTCTGAGACCTTGAATTCTGTGACTCGGTGCTCTTCCTCCGTGGCACTGCCGGCCGTTGTGGCAGTGGCGGTGGTCGCCGTGACAGGTCCGGATAGTTCAAAGCACGCACTGTTCCTTGACCGATATAACCCGCCTTCTCTCGATCCACATTCTCTCCAGGCGTCCTTGCTGATGGTGGCCGCCGCCCACGCACTGTTTCATCGTCCGTAGATGACTCTTTCTCCTTCTTCGCTTCTAAACGACTTCGGCGGAGGGCGTCCAGCAGGTCGACACGCTCCTTGCACTGTATCTCCATCTCACGAAGAGAATCCATGAGGGCTTTTTCAGTCTCCGATTTCGGTCTGTAATTCGGAGGTACACGGTAGGCATTGTGATAGTAGATTTGGTCGAGCGCGGAACGCCAGCTGCGAAGAGCCTCGTCTTCGTTGTTCTTTAGTAGTTCGATGTCATCAGCTCTTTAACAATCAAATCAGATGGTTTAATGGTTGATTCTACTAACCTGCCCCTCGAAATACACCGCAGTTGAGCAGATAAGATAGCATTCATCGTACGTCTTCTGCATGGAAGACGACGTTTTATTGCGCATCATGGACCGGTAATCATGCAGCTGTAGCATCACCTTCTCGAAATCATGAAACAATTGATTTATCTGGAGAAACGAATGTGTGGTGTTTCATGGAGCATTTGCAGAGGCTCTTGTGGAGAACCAGGTTACAAAGACTATAACTGTGATATCAGGTACAGCTGTTTCAAAGTGATAGGCTTCAAGGGGCACATAGCAAGAATTTGTAGAAAATAAACAATAAAATCTGTCTAAATTCTCTCTTCTCTAATCATCATTCTCAAAATCAATCTCACTGCCTTTCTCAACATCACTGTTGTCATCATCACTATAACAAAACAAAAGATTCTTGCAAAGACTTCTTCTTACAGAAGAAGTCTTCTGTAATATAAAAATCAGTGTTTATGCAAGTATTCACATCAGCTCATTTACTGAATCTTAATGACAACTTTATTAAGATTCTTAAGAACATTGTTGCTGTCAATAAAGATTTAGTGTTATTCATACAATATATTGTGTTTTATACAGTATATCTAAACAAAAAATTGATGAATGAGAACTTGAATGTCTTTGAATTGAATAAGAAAGAAAAAAGCTTTATGTAAAGAATTTAAGATCTTAAGCAGTCAGCAGCAGTTAAAAAATACTGTAATGAGAAAAGATACTTTTATTATAGACACTGAATAAGAATTAAGATTAACTGTTTAGCTGTAAAGAAAAATGTTATGATCATTATAACTCTTAAAGACATAAATAATTAACAGAAAGTAAAGAATTTTGTTAAATTCTGAAACAGTAATAAGAGAAAAGAAATAATAGTTATTATAAGAACTGATTAAGATAGAAAGACAGCAGAGAATATCACTACAGTGAGTGAGAAATTAGTAAAAAAAGAAGTTATAAGAAAGAAAAATAAGTCTAAGTATTAAGTATAAATTTATCTTTTTTCTTCATTGATTTCTAATGTCTTTGCTAATAAATATCAGAGAACAGCTACTGTGATATATAAGAAGAATGTAGATCTATTATGATATTACTATACACTCATACTAAATTATAGTTGAATTCTTCATGCAACAATTGATAAGTAAAGTACTATATAGACAGTCTTTACATACAAATCTTTTAAATTTCTTAATTATTAATCTTCATCAATACAAGATTCTAACATCAAAACTTCATCAAATAGCTGTCATAACATAGTGTCTTACATTGTTACATATCTTACTCATTAATCTCTTATAGATAAAAAGCTTGTAAATTTACAATTTTAATAACTCTTTCTTTTTAAAGAATGACAATTCATTACATTGCAATATGCAGATTAAAAGTCAGCAAAATAAGATAAAATTATTCTTTAATTATATTGAGACTTAAGTAATTTCTAAAGAATAAGAATTTGTAGAGATTCAGACTGCTATTTAAATTATAAAAAAGAAGAATTAATGTTTAAATGAATAGATCTGTTTAACTGAAATTAGACAGATTAATAAAGAGAAAAAACAATAATTTATAAAAATTAATTGTGAACTGTAAGCATTTAATATGCATAATGAGATTGATAAACTTCTAAAAGATAAAGACTCTCAAGTCTTATTTAAGAAAGAACTACATACAGAATCTTTTTATGCTTTTATTAATTCTTTAAGTTTGACAAAGTAATATGCAGTTAAAGTTTTGTATGCATTTTCAGCAAAGTGAACTCAACAGTTAAAAAACTTATTTATATATAATGAAAAATTCATTCATAAACATACTAAATTTATATGCAGTGCTGTAATAACATTTTATTTAATCTCTAAAAACTTCTTCAATAATTACAATAAAATTCTCTTTGTTATGCAGTTTTTAGCAGAAGAATCTTAAGATGTATAATTTTATTACATTAATGAAAGCAAACTTCTAAATAATAAATTATAAATATTCTTTTCAGAGTTTCTGCTCAATCTTATTGAGAACTCAGTAAATTACAGACTTAATATAATATAGAAATACTTAAAAGTTATGTAAAAATCTATTTAATCAGTTTTGTTAAGAAGCAGTGTAAAATTGATATTAAAGACTGAGTGAAGACTCTATTTACATTAATTACAATCAACATTCTTTTTACTTTTTTTGTAACTCTCTTAATCAAGATGTGCTCATAGACAATATAATTTAAAGATTTCACTAAACAGTATAGTATAACATGAGTTATTGAAAGAAAGTAGATACTTATGCTATACTATGCTGTCTAGTGAAATCTCTAAACTATGTTGTCTATGAGCATGTCTTAATTGAGAGAGTTAAAGAAGTAAAAAGAACATTGACTGCAGTCAATATAAGTAAAATCTTCACTTAACTCTTAATATTAGTTCTACTTTACTTCATAAAAGCAGCTAAAACACTATTTCTTAACATTCTTACTTAATGAGACTGTGTCTATTAACTCTCACTGACAGCAAACATCAGATAACTAAACACATCATTAAGAATTTAACAAATCATTTAAAAGTTTAATTAATTATTAACAGTGAATCTTATAAATTCAATAAATTGCTTAAAGATTTGTCTAAATAGAGACTTAATAAGTTCATCAGCAATTATCTCTTGACTGAATATAAAGTTTATCTGAATCTGATTGTGCTTATGTAGATTGTAAATGTTGTAATAAAAGACATCAATGTGCTTTAATTATTTATGTACATATATGTTCTTAATCAAGATTAAAAAGACTTAATTATCTTCTTTAAACTAAATAAGTAAAGATACTTAATGAGCTTTATTCTTTTAAATGTTTATACAGTGTAAATTGACTTCAAGATATTTATCTATGTTTATGTCTTTTAATATCTATTTAAGTTAGATCTCAGTCTTTGCACACATTGACATAATTATGTATTCAGTCTCAATAATTAAGATAATAACAGACTTCTGTTTTTGACTTATTTATAATATTAATTTATCTTTAAATACATAGATACACTTTAGAATTGATTTTTAATTCTGCTTATTCAAAGCATAGTTAAAGTTAAAGTATTTAAGCATTACTTGACTCTTACTAAAGCTGTACATAATGTCAAGATTGATGATTGATCTTATGTACTGTAATAATTTCTTAAATGTATATTTATAATGCTCTGCAGAATTGCTGAGATATTGATTTAATCAATTTAGTGTAAAGATGATGTTTAATTAAATATGAATTGCTATGTACATTAAAGTTTCAATTATCTGTTAATACTGTCTTTAATCTATTCTTTAATTAATTAAGCTGACAAGATAAAGAACATCATATTCATTAAGTAAAATGCTGATAACTTTATACTTATTAAGTTATATATAAAGATTCTTTAATATCTTATTCATATAATGAGTCTGATTCAGACACAGAGTTCTCATTTTGCAGTTATATATAATTTGAATGTCAAGAATTTTCTGTATCTTTCTTAAGTTCTTGACTTTGAACATATTCATAAGAGCTTACTTAAATCAGAGAATGTATAATAAATTTATTAAAGTTATAATAATATTATTTATATAAAGAAGCAGCATAATTCTTTTAATGCTGTGAAGAAAAAGACAGAGATCAGTTTTGCTTTAATGAAAACTTAATTTAAATAATTTAATGACATATTATTTATATCAGTTCTGTGTGACTTACTTAAGATCATAAAGACTGTGCAGTATGTGCAGAATACAATTAAATGTAATATTGACTTTAAAAAAAAAAGTTATATAGATTGTTTTCTTCAGAAAGAATTCTATGAAGATATTATTAATATTTACTTAATGACATTCTAAATTCTTAAGTGCAACAATAGTCAGAAAGACTTGCAGAGTATTAAACTTAATAATGAAAGCAAAAATATTTTTATAATTAACATTATATATTTATGAAAAGTCTCTTGTCACAAGTCTTGTCTTAAACTTATTTAAGAATCTATTGATGTTCAGCTTAAGTTTAAAGACTTATTTGCTGATTATAATGTTGATTCTTCTTAATGATATAGTCTCTTCTTATGTTTCATTTGCTGTCAAGACTGTCAGCTTTACATAAATAATGTTCTTTTACATTTCTTCTTAGATTGAATCTTTCACTGCTTCAGCATAGATGATAAATGTTAAAATATTAAATTTAATTATAGAATCTTCTTTGTCTGCAGAGAATGTCATAAGTGTCAGCATAGTTTTTAATATTTTAATTAAGAACTCATTTATATCTTAATCATTATTGTCATCATTTCTCTTTCATTTTAAGATCTTAACACACAGAAAGATTCTGACTTCTTTAAGTGTCATCATCTTAACTTAATCAGTGTTGATCTTTTCATTTAATAATTTATCTAGATTGACTGCAGTCAACTTAATCTCATGTTATTTATTTTAAGACTTATTAATCTTAATCATGATCAAGTTAGACTGCATCTTACTATTTTAAGTCATAGATGTTTAATCTGAAGCTATAATCTTCATAATGATTAACTTTTTTTATAAACATTTAATGAATCTTCTATTTAGAAGAACATTTAATATCTACTGTTGCAGTTCAAGATTAACAGTGTTTTTTTTCTTACTTTCAGCAAACTTTACAGTGTAACTCTTAATGATGTGCTTAAGATCTAAAGCTTAAAGCTAATACTGCTTTATAATTTTCTTAATGTAATTTATAAAGACTTTTACTCATTCTTAATTTATGAATTTGTTGTATCTATCTTCAGATAATAATTTGAGATCAATGTAGCTGTAGCATTTGCATTCTTATATATAAATGTAATTGATGAATAACTTCACATTAGTGAAAGCTTTCTTAAGAATTATTTATTTATCATTAATTAAAAAATCAATTACTATTCAATTACAAAGATAAGCATCTGTCTGTGCTGTCTGCATTTAGAACTTTATTGACAGTTGTGTCTCTTTAATTATAATGTACACTGAGTTTTCAGTAATTTAAATAATTCTTTTGACAACATTATTCTGAATTGACATGTAGAGCATTATGTATTGCAGTATAATGTTAAGAGATTTGTATCAGTCATTTAAAGTGAACTTTAACTTCATTTTATTGTTGCTTTATACAGCAAGAATCTTTACATTAATTTAAAGTTCAGTCTTCAATCATCATTCTTACAGTGTCTGTAAGATTTCATTACATTATTTTAACAATATTATTTACATCTTTTAAAAATAATTATCTATTATCTTCAGAAAGTACTGATATCTGTTAAATAACAAGAATAATGAGCTGCATATATTAATAAAGACAAAAACAAGAATGTTAATCTTTTTTTTGCTTACAATGTAATCTTATTTATTGATAAACTTAATCAGAACATAAATCTCATATATGTTCTTGTTGTTTTCAATGATGAAAATTGACTTTTTAAGAATTATTATCTTGTAAAGATTACATAACTTTGCAGAATTAAGATGAGCAAATTATCAATATTAAAGTCTGTAAGTCTTGATCTTTCTATTTAATGATGTAGTGTTAACATCTAAAAAATTGACTATAAGATCATGCTTATGAATCTGAATATGCAGACTTGCATTTAAAGCAATAATAGAGAAGATGATCTCTGAATGTGATGTATATACTGTAAATATTAAAGCAAATTCATTAAGATTCTTTACAATATACTTAACTATATAAACTTCATCTTACTCTGATACTTCTATTATAGTTTTGCTGTGCTTATTACACATTTAAAGACAGTATTAATTAAAGCTTTTATATAATTTTATTTTACACATCTGCTTTCTTAACAGAAGATTGATCTTAAGTTTAAATACATAGAATGTTAAACTCAGTCTTACAGAATTTCTTAATCTGACTTGTATAATGATTACTTTACAATAATGAAAATATAAATGTTCTTTTTTAACTTTAATTTACTGACATCTCATTCATATAAGAAAGTCACTAAAGAGTTAAAGTTAATCAGTTATGTATAAGAAGAATTTAAAGTCTGCAACTTATTTAAATTTAAATATTTTACTGATAGTCTTCTTGAACAGAACAGCAATTTTATTGTTAATTTTCTTTTTTTCTTTAGATTTAAAGAAGAAATCATCATCATTATTGTCATTAACTTCTGTATTAAAGACTTTGTATCTCTTTTCTTTTTCTTTATAAATTGACTTTCAGTACAACTTAACTGCAATTAATCTGTATAGCTTGACTATAATTAATCTGCTTGTCTTCTTTTAAATATTTTACTTAATATCAGAAAGAAATTCATAATCTTTAATGAAGTGAAAGTTGTTGCAAAGAAAGCACTTAATAAAACAATAAGAAGAATGATTACTGTTTAAGCTAAATAATTTACAATAATGTTGCTTAATATTAATTATATAATGATTCAATGAACTGCAGTTCTAATTCATTAAACATTAATCTTTTTTCTGTTTATCTATTTACAAAACAATGACAGTCTTATTAATCTTAAGTTGTATCTCTTTTTTCTAAAGCTTTTATACATCTTTCTTGACATCTAAATTGTTCTGAGTATTAATGACATTGCAGATTACAATATATTTAATTAATAACACTTAAAGTAGTATTTAAAACTGTTGTTCTGATTTAAATAACTTAATTATATTAGACTGAGTTGCAGCAATCTTTTTGCTGAATTTATTTAAATAAATTTATACTTCTTTAATAAATACATTTTCTGACATTTTATACTTAATAAACTTCATTAAATATTGTCTTTCAGTTGTCTACAGCTTTTTCTTATACTTAAACTTTAATATATTTTAAATATTCTTTATGTTAATTTTGTTCATCAGATATTCTTAATCATCTATGTTTATGTAAATAATAAATTAATATAAAATCTTTACATTAATTTTCTAATTTTTAAAGCTGAGACTGCTGAGAAAAAATAAGTCTGAAAATTCATTAATCAATGTATTAACTGTTAAGACTTCAACAACATTTTATAGATTTTTTTTTATTAATTATTTTTTTATAAAAGTAAATCATTAATTGCAGTTCTTGTGAATAAGAATTAAGATGAGTTATTATTTTATAAAGAAGTTGTTGAAGTTTATGATGATGATAGTTGATATGTAGTATAAGAAGTGAATAAAGTAAAATAATGATGTATACATTGAAGATAATATAAGTGAAATAAATAGAAAGCTTTTATATCTTTTATTTTATAAAATAATAATGTTTATTTATTTTAATAATTCATATTAAGCTGTCAAAGAACAGTGCTCTTTAAGTAATTATAAATGTTAATTTTTACTGAAATTAATTCTTTATAAATGTTGAGAAGCAATGTTCTAGCTGCTTCTATAAAGCAGAGTAGAACTAGCATCAAAGACTGAGTGAAGACTCTGTTTACATTGACTGCAGTCAACATTCTTTTTACTTCTTCTGTAACTCTCTTAATCAAGACATGCTCATAGGCAACACAGTTTAGGGGTTTCACTAGATAACATAGTATAGCATGAGTATTCATTTCTTTCAATAGATTATGAGCTCAGATTAGCAAGAAGCTTCTCAGAGAAAGTGCATACTTCTAATGTATGCAGCAGCTGAGTCTGCAGACTTTTGAGATTCACAGTGAATCTGACTTTAGCAGTGTTACTGACTATTGAGGTTTGTGATAAATCTGACTTTAGTGAAATCAGCACAGTGATAGCAGCTTGATATGTGTCTGTTAGGCAAACAAGCATCTTCAGCAGCTGAGTATGTTTGACTTGAAAGATTCACACAGAATTGATCTCAGCAAAAATCAGCATTTACAGTTACTCACAGAAGCACTGTTCTTCAGCAGCTTGATATGTGTCTTTAATAGGCAAACAAGCATTCACAGTTACTCAGAGAGCACTGTTCATCAGCAGCTTAGTATGAGTTATTGAGATAAATAAGCACTACTGCCTTACAGAACAAGAGGTATAAAAGCTTTCTATTTATTTTATTTACATTATCTTTGATGCATACATCATTACTTTACTTTATTCACTTCTTATACTACATGTCAACTATCATCACAATGAACTTCAACAACTTCTTTGCAAAGCAACAACTCATCTCAATTCTTACTCATGAGAACTGCAATCAATGATTCACTCTCATGAGAAGATAACTGATAAAAGAAGATCTATAAAATGTTGTTGAAGTCTTAGCAGTCAACATGCTGATCAGTGAATTCTCAGGCTCATTTTTCCTCAGCAGTCTTGACTTTGAAAATTAGAAAACTGATGCAAAGACTTTATATTGACTTATTATCTGCATAAACACAGATGATCAAGAATATCTGATGAACAAAATCAGCACAAAGAATGTTTGAGATGCACTAAAGTTTAAGTATAAGAAGAAGCTGCAGATAACTGAGAGACAATATCTGATGAAGTTTGTTGAGTACAGAATGTCAGAGAACATATTCATTAAAGAAGCATAAACTTATCTGAGCAAACTTGACAGAAAGATTGCTGCAACTCAGTCTGACATAGCTGAATTGTTCAAATCAGAACAACAATTTCAGATGCTGCTTTAAGTGCTATCAGTTGAGTATGTTGTGATCTGCAATGCCATTGACATTCAGAACAATTTAGATGTTGAGAGAGATCTACAAAAGCTTCAGAAGAAAGAGGCACAGCTTAAGACTGATGAGACTGTCATTGTCTTGTAAACAGACAAACAGAAAGAAAGTTAATGTTCAATGAATCAGAACTGCAGTTCATTGAATTACTGCATAGCTGATATTAAGCAACACTATTGCAGATCATTCAGCTCAGACAGTGATCATTTTTCTCATCACTTTATCAAGTACTTTCTTTGCAATGACTCTCACTTCATTAAAGATTGCAAATTTCTTCCTGATGTCAAGCAAGATGCTCAAAAGAAGACAAGCAGATTAACTGCAGTCAAGCTGCACAGATTGACTGCAGTTAAGTTGTATCAGAAGTCAGTCTATAAAGAAAAAGAAAAGAGACACAGAGTCTTTGATGTAGAAGTCAGTGACAGTGACAATGATGACTTCTTCTCTGAATTTGAAGAGAAAAAGAAAGTTAGTGATAAAATTACTGCTCTGTTCAAGAAGGCTGTCAGTAAGATGCTTAAATCTGAATGAGTTACAGATTCTGAATTCTTCTCATACATAACTGATCAACTTCAACTCTTCAGTGACTTCCTCATATGAATGAGATGCTGACAAATTAAAGTTAAGAGAGAACATTTATACTCTCACTATTGTGAAGTGATCATTATGTAAGTCAGATTGAGAAATTCTGTGAGGCTGAGTTCAACACTCTATGTGCCTAAACTTGAGGTCAATCTTCTCTTAAGAAAGCAAATGTGCAAAATGAAACTGCACAGAAGCTTTGATCAACACTGTCTTTGAATGTGTGATAAGCACAGCAAGACTATAATAAAAGTGCTAGAGTGAGATGAAGTCTATATAGTTAAGCACATTGCAAAGAGTCTTAATGAATTTGTCTTGATATCTGCAGTGTACACACCACATTCAGAGACTGCTTTCCTCACAGCTGCTTTAGACACAAGTCTGTATAATGACATGATTAATTTCTCAGAAGTTGACACTGCATCATTAAATGAAAAGATCAAGGCTTACAGGCTTTGACATTAACAATTTGCTCATCTTGATTTCACAAAGCTGCATGATCTTCACAAGATGACAATTCTTGAAAAGTCAATTCTCATTGTTGAGAACAACAAGACTGTGTGTGAGATTTGTGTCCTGATTAAGTTCATCAACAAGTAAGGTCACACTGTAAGCAAAAGAAAGGCTAACATTCTTATTCTTGTCTTCATTGACATATACAGCTCATTACTCTTGTCATTTAACAGATATCAGTACTTTCTGAAGATAGTAGATAATCATTTCTGAAAGACATGAATGATATCACTGAAGCAATGTGATGAGGCCTCACAGACACTGCAAAAATGATGACTGAAGACTGAACTTCAGACTGATGCAAAGGTTCTTGCTGTATGAAGTGACAACAAAATGAAGTTAAAGTTCACTCTAAATGACTGATGCAAGTCTTTTAACATTACACTGCAATACATGATGCCCTACATGTTAATTCAGAATGACATTGCTGAAAGAATCATCTGAATTACTGAGAACTCAGTGTGCACCATGATCAAAGAGACACAACTGTCAATAGAGTTCTGAATGCAGACAGCACAGACAGATGCCTATCTTCACAATTAAACAGCAACTGATTTCTTGATTAATGGCAAGCAGACAACTCTTAAGAAAGCTTTCATTGATGTGAAGTCATTCATCAACTACATTCATATATAAGAATGCAAGTGCTATAGCTACATTGATTTCAAGTTACTATCTGAAGGCAGGCGCAACAAGTTCATGAATTGAGAATGAGTAAGAGTCTTCATGAACTATATTGAGAAAATCACAAAGCAGTATCAGCTTTGAGCTTCAGATCTCAAGTGCATCATCAAGAATCATGCTGTGAAGTTTGCTGAAAGTGAGAAGGAAGACACTGTTGATCTTAGACTGCAACAGCAGACATTAAATGTTCTTCTGAACAGAAGACTTGTTAAATGTTTATAAAAGAAGTCAATCATTATGGAGGTCACAGCTTCAGATCAGGCATTCACAATTTAGAACAGTAAGATGCAGCCTGACTTGATCATGATCAAGGCTGACAAGTCTTAAAGTAAACAACATGAGATCAAGTTGACTGCAGTCAATCTAGATGAGTCATCAGGTAAGAAGATCAACACTGATCAAGTTAAGATAATGACATTTAAAGAAGTCAGAACCTTTCTGTGTGTTGAGATTCTGAAATGAAAGAGAGATAACAATGACAACAATCAAGATGTAAATGAGCTCTCAATTAAAATATTAAGAGTTATGCTGACACTTGCAGCATTCTCTGCAGACAAAGAAGATTCTGTGATCAGGCCTGACATTTTGACATCTGTCATCTATGCTGAAGCAGTGAGAGACTCAATCTGAGAAGAAATGTAAAAAGATGTCATTCATGCAAAGCTGACAGTCTTGACAGCAAATGAAACATGAAAAGAGACTGTGCCATCAAGAAAAGTCAACATTGTGATCAGCAAATGAGTCTTTAAACTTAAGCTGAACATCAATGAATTCTTAAACAAGCTTAAGGCAAGACTTGTGACAAGAGACTTCTCACAGACATATAATGTTGATTATGAGAACATCTTTGTTCTCACTGTTAAGTTTAACACTCTGTGAGTCTTTCTGGCTATCATCACACTTAAGAACCTAGAGTGCCATTAAGTAAATGTCAATAATGTCTTCACAGAATTCTTTCTAAAGAAAACAATCTATATGACATCTTCTTCTAAAGTCAATATTGCATCTAATTGTGTTCTGTGCATACTGTGCAGCCTTTATGGTCTTAAGCAAGTTGCATGAGACTGACATGAACAATGTGTCATTAAACTGCTTAAGTTGAGTTTTCATCAAAGCAAGACTGATCTCTGTCTTCTTCTTCACAGCATCAAAAGAATCATGCTGCTTCTTTATGTAAACAATATTGTTGTGACTTCAGCAAACCTATCACACATTCTCTGATTTAAGCAAGCTCTTGCAGACATGTTCAAAGTCAAGGACTTAAGAAAGACACAGAAAATTCTTGACATTTAAGTCATACACAACTGCAAAATGAGAATCCTGCACCTGAACCAGACTCACTACATAAACAAGATACTAAAGGATCTTCATATGTGATCTGACAAGCACAGAGTCATCAGCATTTCACTTAACAAATATGATGTTCTTCATCTTGTTGGCTCAACTGACTAAAGAATAGATCAAAGGCAGTATTAACAGACAATTGAAAGTCTAATGTATGTGACAATTCATACTTGATTAGACATCATCTTCACACTAGATTGACTAAGTCAATATCTCAGCAATTCTGTAAAACATCATAAACACACACTCAAGAAACTACTGCAGTACATAAGGTCAATCATCAATCTCAGCATCATGTACAGCTCTAATGAGAGTCAAGCAATGCTTGAATACTCTGACTTTAACTATGCTTCAGACAAGCAGAATTGAAAATTAATTCTAAGGTGTGTCTACATGCTTGAAGATGAATCAGTGTTGTGAACAAGTCAAAAGCAGAAGTTTGTCATCATCTCAATCACTGAGGCTGAATACATAATCATGTCAATGTGTGCAAAGACTGAGATCTGGCTTGAACAGATGTTAAGAGACATGAACATAAGCAAATATCTTGAAGTCAACTTACACTGCATGAGCATTCAAGAGAACAAAGCTCATCAGACTTCTTCACTTATTCAGCTCAGAGAAGACAATTAAGTTGTCTTGATCTTAGTCAAGAATACACATATACATAAGTGATCAAAGCACATCAATGTCTTCTATCACAACATCTGTGATCTGCATAAGTGCAATCAGATTCAGATAGACTTTGTGCTCAGTCAAGAGATGGTTGCTGATGAGCTTATCAAGTCTCTGTCTAGGCAGATCTTTGAGCAGTTCATTGAACTCATAAAACTCACTGTTAATGATTAGTTAAACTCTTAAATGATTTGTTGAACTCTTAATGATGTGTTTAGTTATCTGGTGTTTGTCATCAGTGAGAGCCAATAGGTGCAGCCTCACTGAGTGAGAGTGTTGAGAAATGATGTTTTAGCTGCTTCTATGAAGCAGAATAGAACTAGCATCAGAGACTGAGTAAAGACTCTGCTCACATTGACTACAGTTAACATTCTTTCTACTTCTTCTGTAACTCTCTTGATCAAGATGTGCCCATAGACAACACAGTTTAAAGATTTCACTAGACAGCATAGTATAGCATGAGTATTCATTCCTTTCAATAATAAATCTTTTAAATTAAATATACTCAGCTGCTGCAAAATACTAATTCTGCTAAAGTTAAATTTATTATGAATCTTAATAATCAGTGATACTATTAAAGCTGAATTGACTATAAATCTTAATAATTAATATATATAGCTATCATCAATGTACTGATTCTGTTAAAGCTAAATTTATTATAAATCTTAATAATCAGTGATACTGCTAAAGCTAAATTAACTATAAATCTTAAAAGTTAATGTACTTAACTATTATCACACTAAAAATATACACTTTCTTTAAGAAGCTTTTTGCTAATCTGAGCTCATAATTTATTAAAAGAAAGTAAATACTCATATTATATTATACTGTCTAGTAAAATCTCTAAACTGTGTTGTTTATGAGCATATCTTGATTGAAAGAGTTAAAGAAGTAAAAAAAATGTTGACTGCAGTTAATGTAAGTAAAGTCTTTACTTAATTCTTGACACTAATTTTATCTTGCTTTATAGAAGCAGCTAAAATATCACTTCTTAACATAAGTATTCATTTCTTTTAATAAATTATGAGCTCAGATTAGCAAGAAGCTTCTTAAAGAAAGTGTATACTTTTAATGTGATGATAATTAAGTATGTTGACTTTTAAGATTCATAAAAGATTTATAATAAATCTAACTTTAGCAGAATCAGCACACTGACAGCAGCTAAGTATGTTAACTTTTAAGATTTATAGTCAATTCAGCTTTAGCAATATCACTAATTATTGAGATTTATAATAAATTTAACTTTAGCAGAATCAGCATTCTGCAGCAGTTAAGTATGTTTAATTTGAAAGATTTATAAAGAATTGATTTCAGCAAAAATTAGCATTTATAATTATTTAAAGAGCACTGTTCTTTGATAGCTTAATATGAGTCATTAAGATAAATAAGTATTACTGTTTTACAAAATAAGAGATATAAAAGCTTTTTATTTATTTTATTTATTTTATTTATATTATCTTTAATATATACATCATTATTTTACTTTATTCACTTCTTATACTATATGTCAACTATCATCATCATAAACTTTAACAACTTCTTTATAAAGCAATGACTCATCTTAATTCTTATTCACAAAAACTGCAATTAATAATTTACTTTTATGAGAAAATGATTAATAAAAGAAGATCTATAAAATGTTATTAAAATCTTAACAATTAATATATTAATCAGTAAATTCTTAGATTCATTTTTTCTTAGCAGTCTCAGCTTTAGAAATTAGAAAACTGATATAAAGACTTTATATTAATTTATTATTTACATAAATATAGATAATCAAGAATATTTAATGAACAAAATCAGTATAAAGAATGTTTAAAATACATTAAAGTTTAAATACAAAAAGAAGCTGCAGACAACTGAGAGACAATATTTGACAGAGTTTGTTAAGTATAGAATGTTAAAGAATATATTTATTAAAGAAATATGAATTTATTTAAGCAAACTCAGTAAAAAGATTGCTGCAACTTAATTTAACATAGTTAAGTTATTTAAATTAAAATGACAGTTTTAAACACTGCTTTAAGTATTATTAATTAAGTATATTGTGATCTGCAATGTCATTGATACTCAGAACAATTTAAATATTAAGAAAGATTTATAAAAGCTTTAGAAAAAAGAGATACAACTTAAGACTAATAAGATTGTCATTGTCTTATGAATAGATAAATAGAAAAAAAATTAATGTTTAATGAATTAAAATTGCAATTTATTAAATCATTATATAATTAATATTAAGCAACATTATTGCAGATCATTCAGCTCAAACAGTAATCATTTTTCTTATTGCTTTATTAAATACTTTTTTTGTAATAATTCTTACTTCATTAAAGATTGTGAATTTCTTTCTGACATTAAGCAAAATATTTAAAAGAAGATAAGCAAATTAACTGCAGTTAAGCTGCATAGATTGACTGCAGTTAAGTTGTATTAAAAGTTAATTTATAAAGAAAAAGAAAAGAAATACAGAGTCTTTAATATAAAAATTAAACAATAATGATGATGACTTCTTCTCTGAATTTAAAGAGAAAGAGAAAATTAATAATAAAATTACTGCTTTATTTAAGAAGATTATCAGTAAGATGCTTAAATCTAAATGAATTGTAGACTCTGAATTCTTTTTATATATAATTAATTATCTTTAATTTTTCAGTGACTTTCTCATATAAATGAGATGTCAGCAAATTAAAGTTAAAGAGAGACATTTATATTCTTATTATTATGAAGTAATCATTATACAAGTTAAGTCAAGAAATTCTGTAAGATTGAGTTCAATACTTTATATATTTAAACTTAAGATTAATCTTCTGTCAAAAAAGCAGATATATAAAATGAAACTGTATAAAAGCTTTAATTAATACTGTCTTTAAATGTATAATAAGTACAGCAAAACTATAATAAAAGTGTTAAAGCAAGATAGAGTTTATATAATTAAATATATTGTAAAGAGTTTTAATGAATTTACTTTAATATTTACAGTGTACACATCACATTTAGAGACTGTCTTTTCTGTTATTGCTTTAAATGCAAGTCTATATGTTCAGACTTATGAGCATAATCTTATAATTAATTTTTTAGACATCAACATTGTATCATTAAATGAAAAGATTAAGACTTATAGACTTTAACATTAACAATTTGCTTATCTTAATTCTGTAAAGTTGTATAATCTTTACAAGATGACAATTCTTAAAAAATCAATTCTTATCATTGAGAACAATAAGAATATATATGAGATTTGTGTTCTGATTAAGTTCATTAACAAGTAAGATCACACTGTAAGTAAAAGAAAGATTAACATTCTTGTTTTTATCTTTATTGATATATACAGCTCATTATTCTTATCATTTAATGAATATTAATACTTTCTAAAGATAATAGATAATCACTTTCAGAAAACATAAACAATATTGTTAAAGTAATGTAATGAAGTCTCATAAACACTGTAAGAATGATGACTAAAAACTAAACTTCAGATTAATGCAAAGATTCTTGTTGTATAAAGTAACAATAAAATGAAGTTAAAGTTTATTTTAAATGACTGATGCAAATCTTTTAACATTATATTGCAATACATAATGCTCTACATGTCAATTCAGAATGACATTGCTGAAAGAATCATTCAAATCACTGAGAACTCAGTGTACATCATAATTAAAGAAATATAACTGTCAATAAAGTTCTAAGTGTAGACAGCACAGACAGATATTTATTTTTATAATTAAATAGTAACTAATTTCTTAATTAATAATAAGTAGACAACTTCTAAGAAAGCTTTCACTGATGTAAAGTTATTCATTAATTATATTTGTATATAAAAATGTAAATGTTACAGCTATGTTGATCTTAAGTTACTATCTAAAGGCAGACATAACAAATTCATAAATTAAGAATGAGTAAAAGTCTTTATAAATTACATTGAGAAAATCATAAAGCAGTATTAGCTTTAAGCTTCAGATCTTAAGTACATCATTAAGAATCATGCTGTGAAGTTTGCTGAAAGTAAAAAGAAAGATATTGTTAATTTTAAACTGCTGTTAAATATATAACTTATGATAGCTATGGCTAAAAGTATGGTGCTTACTTTTGACAGGTTATGAGCTCAAGTTGATGTAATAATATTGAATATGTGTTGACTACCTTATCTGTGTAAGCTCAAGATTATGAGTTCAAATCATGTTGCATGTACATTCTTTTCACTTATGAGAAGCTAAGTAAGCAACATATGAGTGTGCTGACTGATCATAGGTTAAAAGAAGTGTTAGATATATAACTTACAATAGCTGTGACTAAAAGTGTGGTGCTCACTTTTAATAACTGCAACAATAAATATTAAATGTTCTTCTGAACAGAAGATCTATTAAATGTTTATGAAAGAAGTTAATCATTATGAAAATCACAGCTTTAGATCAGACACTTATGACTTAGAACAGTAAGATGCAGTCTGACTTAATTATGATTAAAATTGATAAGTCTTAAGATAAACAATATGAGATCAAGTTGACTGCAGTCAATCTAAATAAGTTGTTAAATGAGAAGATCAACATTAATTAAGTTAAAATAATGATATTTAAAGAAGTCAGAATCTTTCTGTGTATTAAGATCTTAAAATGAAAGAGAGACAACAACAACAATAATTAAGATGTAAATGAGTTCTTAATTAAAATATTAAGAGTTATACTGACACTTATAATGTTTTTTACAGACAAAGAAGACTTTATAATTAAATCTGACATTTTAACATCTGTTATCTATATTGAAGCAGTGAAAGACTCAATCTGAGAAGAAATGTAAAAGAATGTTATTTATGTGAAGTTGACAGTCTTGATGACAAATGAAATATAAGAAAAGACTGTGTCATTAAGAAGAGTCAACATTGTAATCAGTAAATGAGTCTTTAAACTTAAGTTAAATATTAATGAATTCTTAAATAAGCTTAAGACAAGACTTGTGACAAGAGACTTTTCATAAATATATAATGTTAATTATAAAAATATTTTTATTTTTATTATTAAGTTTAACACTCTGTAAGTCTTTCTGACTATCATTGCACTTAAGAATTTAAAGTGTCATCAAGTAAATGTCAATAATATTTTTATGAAATTCTTTCTGAAAAAAATAATCTATATAACATCTTTTTTTAAAGTCAATATTACATTTAATTGTATTCTGCACATACTGCACAGTCTTTATGATCTTAAGTAAGTTACACAGAACTGATATAAATAATGTGTTATTAAATTACTTAAATTAAATTTTCATTAAAGCAAGACTAATCTCTGTCTTCTTCTTTACAGCATTAAAAGAATCATGCTGCTTCTTTATGTAAATAATATTATTATAATTTCAGCAAATCTATTATACATTCTCTGATTTAAGCAAGCTCTTATGAATGTGTTTAAAGTTAAGAACTTAAGAGAGACACAGAAAATTCTTGACATTTAAATTATATATAATTATAAAATGAGAATTCTGCATCTAAATCAGACTCACTATGTAAATAAGATTAAAGTGACCATCAGGTTTTTTTAAAGCTGGTTTTTTGCTTATTTTGCATGCCTTGTTAGTCATGAGCAACCATAGTGACAGAAACTTCAAGAATTTGAACAAAACTTCAGTTGTGTGCATTGAGCTTGAAAGCAATTTGTTTTTTGTGATTTTAGGCTCATTTTGTAGAGAATTGTGAGGGCTTTCCAATGGTGTAAAAATTACCAAAATTACATGAGAAACAATGAAAATTACCTAATATTATGAGTTGGGTCAAGTTTCAAAGTTGAGCTCAGTGAGTCAGGTTAAGTTCTAAAATCTGAGCCTGACCTGACCTGATGGCCACTCTAAATAAGATACTAAAAAATCTTTATATAGAATCTGATAAGTACAGAATCATCAGCATTTCACTTAATAAATATAATGTTTTTTGTTCTGTCAGCTTAACTGATCAAAGAATAGATTAAAGACAGTATTAATAGACAATTAAAAGTTTAATGTATATGATAATTCATACTTAACTAAACATTATCTTCACATTAAATTGACTAAGTTAATATCTCAGCAATTCTGTAAAGCATTATGAATACATACTTAAGAGACTACTGCAGTACATAAGATTAATTATTAATCTCAGCATCATGTATAGTTTTAATGAAAGTTAAACAATACTTAAATATTTTAACTCTGACTATGCTTTGAATAAATAGAATTGAAAATTAATTTTAAAATGTACCTACATATTTAAAGATGAATTAATGTTGTGAATAAGTCAAAAACAGAAGTTTATTGTTATTTTAATTATTAAGATTAAATACATAATTATGTCAATGTATATGAAGACTGAGATCTAGCTTGAATAGATATTAAAAGATATAAATATAAGTAAATATCTTGAAGTCAACTCACACTGTATAAACATTTAAAAGAATAAAGCTCATTAAGTATCTTTACTTATTTAATTTAAAGAAGATAATCAAATCATTTTGATCTTAATTAAGAACATATATATACATAAGTAATTAAAGCACATCAATGTCTTCTATTACAACATCTACAATCTGCATAAGCACAATCAGATTCAGATAGACTTTATATTCAGTTAAAAAATAATTATTAATGAACTTATTAAGTCTCTATTTAGACAGATCTTTAAGCAATTCATTGAATTTATAAAATTTACTATTAATAATTAATTAAATTCTTAAATGATTTGTTGAACTCTTAATGATGCATTTAGTTATCTGATGTTTGCTGTTAGTGAGAGTCAATAGATACAGTCTCACTGAGTGAAAATGTTAAGAAGTGATGTTTTAGCTGCTTTTATAAAGCAAAATAAAATTAACATCAAAGATTAAGTAAAGACTCTGTCTATGTTGACTGCAGTCAACATTCTTTTTACTTTTTCTGTAACTTTCTTAATCAAGACATGCTCATAGACAACACAGTTTAAAGATTTCACTAAACAGCATAATATAGCATGAGTATTCATTTCTTTCAATAAGTTTAAGCTTTTATAACATATCTTAATATGCTGAAAGATCAGCTTCTGAGTTATATAGAGAAATAAAAAATAAGTTATCTTTTTATAAAATTTTAATTGAAGATTTAAGCAGCTTTAATTAACTATTGTTAAAAGTGAGCATCACACTAATAGCACAGCTATCATAAGTTATATATTTAACACTCTCTTTAACTTACAATCAGCTCACAATCAAATCACAGATGTAAAGAGTGTATATAGACAGCAGTTTAAACTTATAATCTTTAAGCTCTTTCTTATTATGAACTTGAATCATCAGCAAGATGATCTAGATACATATCTTTAACAAGATTTTAGACAAGAAATCACTGCATTAATCTGAGCTTATAATCTGTTAAAAGTAAGCATCACACTAATAGCATAGCTATCATAAGTTATATATTTAACAACTATTAAGATTTCTTAAAGACAAGAAAAAGTCTAATAACTTTAACTGCTAAACTAGAGATTAATCAGTGATTTATAAATAATTGTACAATTTAAAGTTACATCATTAAAAAAATTTATAAACATTATTTACATTCTTTCATTTAGATGACAAAGCTAGAGTGGCCATCAGGTCAGGTTAACCTGACCTGACTTAAACAGAGCTTTCAGGTCAGGTCAGGTTGAGCTTTAATTGTCAGCTTAAGAATTTAGATCAGACTTAAACATTGAAGCTTAACTTAACTTAGAAGCTCTGTTCAGATTTTAAGAATTCTGAGACTGATTAGTAAGTGAGCTCTTGAGACTTGACTCAAGAATAAAGATTATGAGCTTAGAGATTACTGATACATGAGCATTATAAGTGAGCATTATATATGCATAGTTAAACAGCTTTCAATTTAATCTATCTATCTACTACATTGAGAGTTAGATATCCTCAAAATAGCCTAGTAATGATTGCTTCAATCTGCATCTTTAGATGTGATGTTTCAGTTATGCATGTACCTCTTAATGAGAGACATGTCCTTGTGCTGAATGATAACTTATTTTGCATAAATTGCAGTCAGATTGACATCTGCATTCTGTTAGCTGATAAATGATAATTACTGTACAGTTCATTAAACATACTTTTAAAGAAGACAACAATATATGCTTTTATTGCCTTCTATAGACTGTTAATGACTGAGCTTTGAAAGCAGAACATTTTATGCTGAAAAAAAATTCTTTTTAAATAATCTTAAATTATCTTGCAGCAAAGCCTTTAAAAGAATAGTTTTGCTATCAGAAAATCTGTTAATTTCTGATAGCAACATATTTTACAAAGAGCAACAGCTGTAGAATGAAGCATTATTATTAAGCATTATATTGTGTGTCAGAATTAAGCTTACTGCCTAACTTTCAGTGATGAGCTAACTTAAATGCTTCAATATCTTCTTCTGTATCTACAGCATTATTTTCTTTTCTCTTTTCATCAGCATCAGTTTTTTCTTTCTTGAATGTCTTTCTGAATGTTCTTTCTGCTACTGCTGTCTTCTCTCTGTCTAATACAGTCTTCATAGCACTGCATCTCAGAGTTTTCTTAATACATATTATGACATGATATAACAGTACAATGATGCTTTAAGATTAAGTTAATAAAAACATTATGAGAAAGCAGTTTAAATGCATTTGTGAATGACAATGAGTTTTAGAGTGATCTTGTAGTTTGAAGATGCATTGTAGTTTGAAAGTGTGTTGTAGTTTGAAAGTGTGTAGTTAGAAGATGTATTGAGAGCTTTTAGATGTTAGCAATACTTAGGTGTTAGATTGCTGATAAACAATATATTTACTCATGATATATGCATCAATGTTATGAGTAAATATATCAACACACTCACTTCTAACACTCAACCTAACACTTTCTTATCTTCATCTCTGTCACTCAATCTACTACACTCACTTCATCTTTACTCAATCTCTACACTCAATCTCTACACTCACTAAGTATGTTGCTCAGTGCTATCACTTGTTTTACTGCTCATTTCTTAAGATTTAATCTTATACATTGCTCTTGTACTTCACTCTGATGCATAGCTGTGATGCACATATATAATGCTTGATTACATCACTCAGTATAGAACTCAGCAGCTAACTACATATTCTAGACTTTCATCATGACAGATTTAGACATTAAGCTTTCACTGCAGACTGTAAAACACTTAACTTTCAACTCATTCTCAGTCTCTGAAGAGAGATCTGATCATCATGACTGTTTACAATTTAAAGAAGACATTTAGCAAATACTTGAACAACTTAAAGACTGTATGTGCAAGAAAGAAATGACAGAAATGTATAAAGAATGAGAACTTTAAACAAATTGAAAATGCAAAGACAGCAGACTGCAGAGCTGTAAAACAGAAAAGAGATGCATTGAAGAAGATTGATGCATATCAGACTGTGAACTCAGCATTAAAGAAGATCATGAAAGAGAAGATTAAAGATAAAATCTTGAAGAAGCAATATAACTGTGAAATTTCTTGTAAGACTTCTTTAAAATTATTATGCTCAATTATATTGCTTTTAACTATCTGCAGATGTTTACTACAAAGATGAGTTGAGAAACAAGTTGATGAAGAATGAGAACTGAGCTTAACTTAAAGAGAAGACTAAGAAGAAAATGTTATTTGTTGAAGTTCTTGTGTTAAAAAAAGAGCAAGAGTTCACAGAAATGAAGTAAAAGATATGTTACATCTATATTTTCTATAGACTCTCTGACATTCTCTAGAATATCAATAAAGATGAAGTTATTCAGTAGAAGTGCATCAACATCAATTATCAAATTGAAAAGTGCCTAACAGTGATGATTAAGCATCATGAAAGAGTTCTTAATAATACAGAAAAGTAAAAGCTACATAATGCTGAAGATTCTGATCTCATCAAGGTCATACATCACTTTCATAATGAAGTTCTTGATTCTAAACACATCAATGACTTCAATTATACATAAATATTATATCACTCAATTATAACACTTCTCAACTTTAACATTGACTAATTACATTCAAGAGCCTGCACTTGATCAGAAGAAAAAAGATAAAAAGAGTGTGATTGAAGATGCTGATGAAGCTTGTGTAATAGTGTCTGAAGATGAGAAATTTTCAAATGATAATTTCATTGATGAATTTGTTCTTAATGACTTAATTGATGACAATGAAGATGATGAGAAGGATGTTAAATCTATTAGTGATGAAGAGAGTAGTAAGAAGAATAGTAAGTAATTATTATTAATTGAATAGAAAGCTGATCTTTAGAGATTAAAGATGTAAGATAAAGAATAATTAGATAGATCTTTAATTATTAATTAAAGATTTTTCAATGA
>JAABUJ010001131.1_pt1 | contig 41514 bp, 39 predicted proteins | sample 5559131 | NCBI WGS metagenome assembly JAABUJ01 (sample SAMN10711875, study PRJNA513366) | rock metagenome | isolation source: Antarctica rocks | place: Antarctica: Victoria Land, Mt New Zealand nord | collected 2016-01-07 | reverse complement strand
GTGTTATATCTCACAGCTGTTAACTGCTTTACATTATCTTCATCAGTCTCTCAGTAAAGACTGATCATGCCTTGCAGACATTATTTAAGCTGCACATTTAGTCAGCACATACAGTTAAATGTTTCTTGCTCACTAATTAAAGTACTGCTTAATTTTTCTTTTTCACTGCAATTCATGTTTCATCTTTGTTTTGCCTGTATATTCCCTTCATTTTTATCTGTTGACAAGCCTCAATTCATAGCAGATGCAGACTCTGTACAGAGTGAGTATGACAAAGTCTTAAATAAAATCATTCAGTTTAATTCAGTCTTTAACTGATTCTTACAGACATTGATGTGACATTCTTTAAGCTCTTTATCTGTCTTTACTATCTTTCTTCTTTAACAAGCATATTCAGTTCATTTAACAAGTGTATTCAGATTGCTTAACAAGTTTATGATGATGATCTGACTCACTCAGGCAGTCAGTAAAAACTCTGCATCTATCTCAGAGATGTTTTTAAATTGTGTAGACTTTGCTTTCATTGTGTATAGATGTCAACTTCAGTTCATTTTGCACACAGTACACAATAATTGAATGATTTTCATACTCAGTTTGATTGTAGATCTCTGTTCTGTTGAGGCCACATTGCAAGGCATGTCAGCAATGCCTGCACAACACCATCATGACACCTTGCACTGCAACAACCACAGCTCAACCAGTGACTCTATTAGCTCTGAAAGGCAAGCCTTCCAGGTTCCCAGCCTGCACCACGGGGAGGAAGAGTCTTTGCAGGCCTCAACTTAGAGGCTGACTGTGGGTTATTGTGGAGATTTTACTTAAGGTGGTTAGCCTCAGGGGCTCGGCTGTCTCGCTTGCAGTTGCACAAGTCAAGTTTAGGGGGTCACTGGAGTACCTTATAGGTACTGGGGCAGGCTAATTAAGACTTCTACGACAACCCTAAGTAAGGTAGTCCGTTATAGATTCATATTACAGTCTCAGGTCCAATTCCTAGGCGGATAGTGCAATTTCGTGAAAGTCCGAAAGTGGAGCAGCCACGAAGCAAGATCTGCGGTGGATATAAGCACCTTCGCCGTACTTGGAAACCCTCTCAAATCATCCTCACTTCGCGGCAAAATGCCGACAGACTTGCGAACCCCTTGAGAAATCCAACCAGTGCGCCTTGCTCGGTAGAGAGCAAACCTGAATACACCCGGCACACTGCACACTCCAAGACGATGGACCTCCGAATCACCGGCTGCCTCCTAGGCTTTACCGACCTTCTTCGTCCCCGTCAAATCCTCCAGGAAGCCGTTCCATAGCTCCTTGAGCATGCCCGGCTCATTCGGCTTCTCCGCCGAGAACCCAGCGATTTTCGACGCGGCGGCGTGCACCTTGCTCGTCAGATTGAAGGGATCAATGTCCATGGCGTGGTTGTCGACAACCTCCGACATCGCGCTGGGACCCGCAATGTGCGTGTCTTGTCCCGACATGACACTGATCTCCGGCCGCATGACAGGCTCCACGGCTTCCTGATGCGCCGCGCTCTTGCGGGCAGGGTAGTAGTTGTCAGGCAGAAGAGGAACACGCAGTAAGTGAGACTCTTGCTCAAGAACGAGCTCGAATTGGGGCATGTAGGCGAAGTCGATGGTTGAGCTATCGTTGATAGCCTTGAGAGCTCGGGAGGTGTTGAAGTGACGGGTCGGCGGAGGGATAACTTGACTATTGAGGGTGGTAGTCAGTACAAGGAAGGAGAAGAGTTAGAAGCATGTGTATCCGGTACCTTGCGGCAGCTAGAGGCCGTCTTGACGGCGCCATTGCTGTGGTCAACTCCCGCCTCTGCGAGAGGTCATGGCTGGAGAGGCGCTCAACAAGCTGCGGCATTCGTTATCAGCATTGACAAAGGCCCAACATATGCTCGGGCTTTAGGCATTGACGGACCTCGATTTTGCTTCCATGAACTTTGAGATTCCTGTTCCGACATTCTGTCTTCAAGTCGGTGATGTTTCGTGGTGGATAGGTTCCGGTCGTCGTCTCAGAGCTCAGGAGCGGTGAGGGAGTAGCATTGGCTCCGGTGATGTGTAAACGACGAAGTTGATGTTTGCTGCCGGTAGCAGCAAGCCGGGAAATAGACCTGGATGAGAAGATACGACTGGAGGCCATTGGAAGTGCTATCTGAAAGCTATGTGTATGTGTAAGGGATGGAAGGGGAGAGAGTCCAGAGTTGATGCATTCTGTCCAGGTGTACTTGTGATCTGCTGAGATGCAGTTAGGTACAACCAATTACCTCAGACTTGTTAGCCAAATTATGTACCTTTTGCTCACCGATACCCTTATCTCCTCCACAGAGGAGAGGGAGAGAGGGCATTAGCGGGGTTTACCGCTAAGATAAGCTCCGACTCGGGTAACTTCCGTTAGCTTCCGGGTCTTTCGCTTGATCTTACCGCTAATGTAATTGTCACCTAGTCAAGCCAGCCACCCAGTCAAGCCACCTTGCTGTCACTTAATTAATTCATGTCAAAACACCTTGAATTATTGATATTATCTTCATTCTAGACTAATTACATAAAAACTGAATCATTCATTGACATTTTCTTTTAAACAAGCTTTACAAACTCAACTTTATTTCTTAATGCATAATATCTAACTATTTTATTAGTCAATTTCTTCACTCTATTCTTTATCTTCTGTATCAAAGCTCTATTCTTGTCAACAGTAAGAATTTAAGCATTTTTAACATTCTTTTATGACTACTTCTTCTGCTATTGCTTCTACTTATTAAATAACTTTTAATTAATTCACTATAAAACTGTTCTATTCATCATAGCTGTTAAAGCTGTGTCTTTTAAATCTAAAATACATATATATAACAACAATATCATATCTGCTAAAATCTTATTCACAAACTGATTAATTCAGATTGCTGTATTAAATGTGACAGCAATGTTAACTTAAACTTTATTGAAATTCATAAAGAATATATAAAGTAAAGTTTTTGATTGAGATAATTTCAAGATAATGACAGAAGAATTAAATAAAATAAGATTTACATTTTATTATATATTTAAAATGTTGTGAATCATAATTGCTGTTAATTTAGCTTTTTAATAATAGCAGAGAAAATTTAGCTTATTAATATTGATAACTTCATAATGCAAGTAAAGATGAATACATTTCTTGTAAATTTTACTTAATGATTTAAAAACTTCAACATTCAGTGACTGCAGCAAATGTATTGAATATAAAGAAAGATATAAAATTATAATATTATGATTACAGTAATATTAAATAAAATTGCTGAAAATATAACTTTTATATTCATTCAATATTAATAATTGATGAGTATCTTAAATTTAAGTTTTAATGTATAAATTAAAGATTTTAAGTCATTAAAGTTTTATTGCATTCATAATTTAATCATTATTACTGATTTGTAAAACAGTTTAATCATTTTTAATAAAGTTTAATTATATTTGCTGAATCTGCTTGTTCTTAAAGATAAAGTAGAGAAAAAAAATAATATTATTAAACAATATATATTTAATAAGAAATACTTAGTTCTAATTGTCAGCATAAATACTGAAAGCTTATGTTTTTATGCATTATATTAAAACTTTAAAGTTGTTTACAATACTCATTGCAAATTTCTTCTCATTATATTGTATATGTTTAACTTCAAAATATCATGCTTTATTCATGTAAAGTTATATAAATTAAATTATTTTTAAATGATTTCATAATTCTTAGCATTCTTTTAATTTTAATTAAGATTTCAACTATATTGTATCTTAAATTCTGAATGTCAACATAGAAAATTCTTATATTAATGCTATTTTAAAGAATTTAGATCATCTTTAATCATCATTAAATGTTTTGTCATTATTTTCAGCTATTTAATTCATAAAGATCATTCTCAGACTGTTATAATTATTGAAAAAATAATGAGTACTTGTGCTATCTATCTATCTAGTAAATCTAATGTGTCAATGTTGACTGCAGTTAACTTAAGTATAGTTAAATTGATGACAGAAACTCTTCTATCTAAAGCAGAAAAAGACTCTGTCAATCTTTTACATTAAGATTAAAGAAGTCAAGAAAGTAAATAAAGCACTGTACTTCTCAACATTCTTACTTGATGCATTCATATCTATTAACTCTCACTATTGTCAAGTCTTAACTGACACATAAAGTACTTAAACATCTGTCTTAACAAGAACTTAATTAATTCATCAGCTATTATGTCTTAACTAAATATAAAGTTCATCTGAATCTGATTTCTTTTGTATAGATCTTAAATGTAATAATAGATAACATTGATGTGCTTTAACTGCTTATGCATATAAATGTTCTTAATCAGTGTCAAAGCAATCTGATTATTCTTCTTAAGCTGAAAATATATATTTTCTTTATAAGTCTTATTCTTCTAAATACTTACACAATGTAAATTAACTTCAAGATACTTGTCTAATTTTATGTTTCTTAGTATCTAAGTGAGTCAGACTTCAGTCTTTGCACATATTAATATAATTATATATTTAATCTCTGTAATTAATGTTGTCACTAACTTCTGTTTTTGACTGACTCATGACACAGATTCTTTTTTAAGTAAAAAGACATAATTTAAAATAAATCTTCTGTTTAACTTATCTGATGCATAGTCAGAGTTAAAGTATTTAAGTAGATCTTAACTCTCACTGAGCTTATACATGATCTTAAGATTGATAATTAATTATATATATTGCAGCAACTTCTTAAATGCATACTTATAATGTTCTACAGAGTCATTGAGATACTGACTTAGTTATTTTAAGATAAAGAAGATGTTTAAGTGTGTGTAAATTGCAGTATACATAAGACTTTTAATGATTTGCTGATATTTTCTTTAATCTATGCACTGATCATTAAAATCAGCTAAGTAAAGAGAGTCATATTCATTCAGTGAGATCTCAATATATCAATGTTTATTACTTTGCATGTAAAGATCTCTGAGCATCTTATTAACATAATGTGTTTAATTTATGTGCAGTGTTCTTTTCTTACAATTACAAATTATTTAAATATTAAGAATTTTCTGTGTCTTTCTTAAGTTCTTAATCTTGAATAAGCTTTTAAGAAACTTTTTGAATTAGAGAACATTTAAGAGATTTAATGAGATCATAATGATATCATTTACATAAAGAAGTAGCATAATGCTCTTGACAGTGTAAATTAGAAGACATGAGTCTGCATTGCTTTGATGAAAATTTAATTAAAGAAGCTTAATAATACATTGTTTATGTTAATCTCTGACAGCTTACTTTAGATCATATAGACTGTGCAGAATATGTAGTATACAGTTAAAAATAGTTGTAACTTTAAAAGATAATGTTATGTAAATTGTTTTCTTTAGAAATAACTTAATAAAGACATTGTTAACATCTACTTAATGATACTTTAGATCTTTGAGTGCAACTAGAATTAGAAAGATATAGAGAGTATTAAACTTCACAGTTAATGCAAAGATATTTTCATAATTAATGCTGTATATTTATAAAAATTTTCTTGTTACTATTTTTGTCTTCAATTTGTCAAGAAAATCATCAATATGCAGCTTAAATTTAAATATTTACTTATTAATTACAATGTTAATCTCTCTTAACAGAACAGTCTCTTCTTAAATGTCATTTACTGCAAGTACTGTCAATTCTGCATTAATAATGTTTTTTTACATCTCTTTTTAGATTGAATCTCTCACTGCTTCAGCATATATTTAGACTGAATGTAAAATTGAGTTAGGTTAAAAAAAAGTGCATCTGACCTGAACCTGCACTAGGGTCCAGATCAGGTTAGATTGAATTCATGTATAGATTAATTTTATCTACAATCTGTGTGAGTACCTGCACACAGGTAAGGCTAGCCATTATGGGTAAGGTCAGGGCTAGAGCTCAAAAATGTGAAAGCTTATTGATATATTAGTTATAATAAATTACACCTTAACTAGCTATATAGGGATAAATTACACAGTCACAAGATATATTACTGAATAAGTTACGAAAATCATGACTTTTCGTGAAGGTGCATGTTAGAAACACACATTAGTAAGCATGTGTATGTGCTTACTAAGCGCATACACATGCTTACTAAGTACATACACATACTTACTAAGACTATATATAATCTGTGAAAAACCTGTGACTCTACACAGGTCAGGTTGAGTTAACTTACACTTAACTCAGCTGAATAAAAGTTAGCCTGACCTGACTCAATATCTGAACTCAACTCTGACTCACATGACCTATAGACAACCTGTGCACTCAGTCTATATATATTAAAGAAGTTAAGATGTCAGTTTTTACTGAATACTTATTATTCTCATCATTAACTGTGAATGCAGTCAATGTCAGCATAACTTTTAAGATCTTTATTATAAATTTATTAAAATCAATGTCATTATTCTTCTATCTTCTCTTTAATATCTTAATGTACAGAAATGTCTTAACTTTCTTAATTAAAACATTCACATCTAAATGACTGATCTTGTTAATAAAGATCTTAATATAAGAGAAGAGCTTTAATACATTGTAATTAAAGTTAATTACAGTTAACTTTAACAATGAATTGTCTGTGATCTCTTTTTCTAATAATATGACAATAAAATGAAAACTTATCAATCTAAATTCATAAGATTGCATGTCAAATTTTAAGAACTGTTTCAGTGAAGCAGTTACAGTCTCAGTCTTACATAATTATTTAATAGATTTTCATTCTAAAAAAATATTTAATATTTATCTATAAAGTCTCATATTAATGTTGTCTTCTTTCTTGTTTTCAGCAAACTTGACAGCATAACTCTTAATAATTTACTTAAGATTTAGTGCTCAAAGCAGATACTGCTTTATGATTTTCTCACTATAATTTATGAATACTTTTACTTATTCTCAATTCATAAACTTATTCTGTCTACCCTCAGACAGAGACTTTAAGTCAACATAAAAGTAGCATTTGCATTTTTATATATGTATATAATTAATAAATGATTTTATCTTGATGAATACTTTCTTTAAAGTGACTTATTTGTCATTAATTAAGAAGTCAGTTGCTGTACAATTATAAAGATAAACATCAGTCTGTACAGTCTTTACTTAGAACTTTATTGAGAGTTTAGTTTTCTTAATTATTGTATACATTAAGTTCTCAGTGATTCTAATTACTTTCTTAATTACATCATTTTAAATTGACATGTAAAGCACTGTATACTGTGATACAATGCTAAAAGACATACATCACTCATTAAGAATAGATTTTAGCTCTGTTACATTATTGCTTTATACAGTAAGAATCTTTGCATCAAATTAAAATTCAATCTTTAATTATTACTTCTGCAGTTTCTATAAAACATTATCTTATTGCTTTAATGATATTGTTTATATCTTCTGTAAATGATTATCTATGATTTTCAGAAAGTATTAATAGTCAGTGAATGACAAAAACAGAGATTTATATATATTGATGAAGATTAAAACAAGAATGTTGACTTTTCTTTTATTTATGTTGTGTTTTTACTAATTTACAAACTTAATCAGAGCATAGATCTTATATACATTGATATTGTTCTTAATAATGAGAATTAACTTGCTCAAAGTAATGATCTTATAAAGATCATGAAGCTTAATTACATTAAGATGAGCAAATTAACAATGTTAAAGTCTATATGTCTTGATCTTGTTATTATGTAACATAACTATGTCATTATTCATTTGCACATTCTTGCTGAGTATATCTGTAATAAATTTAAGAATCTGAATCTGTAAATTCTTATATGCTTTTACAAGAGTGATCTTCAGCTTACTTTATATATGCATAATAAAGAGTAAAGTGAATTCATTAAGATCATTTAAGATATACTTAATTATATAGACTTCTTCTTTTTTAAATGCTTTTAACATGAGCTTTTTGCTCTTATTTTGCATATAAAGACTCTTATAATTAAAATATTTAAGCAGTTTCTTCTTACACATTTTCTTTTCTGACAGAAGATTGACTTCAAGCTTCAGAATATAAAGTATTGAATTTAAAAGAACTGAATTCTCATTCTTATTCTGTATAATGACTGTATCATAATAATTAATATACAATCTTTTTTCTTTGACTTTGATGATATATCATTGCATGCACATCAGAGAGTTACTGAAAAGCTGAAGTTTATTAATTATATAAGATGAAATGTCAGAGTCTGCAACTTAATCTGATTAAGAAATCTTATTAATAATGTTTTTAAAGATAGCAGTAATCTTCTCATTAAACTTATCTACAGCTTCAGACTTCTGTGTACTGAGTTTCTTTTTAAAAACAATTTTTACATTATATATCTGATTTCTTCTTTTATTTTTGTACAAATTAATTACAATCAACTTAACTTATTTCTTAACTGCCTTAACTAGCTTTGCTGACTGTATAATTTTGTAAATTACAAAGATATATTTACAGTTCTATTTGCAATGAATATCATTATAAAGAAAGCAGATTAAAATTCTATATAATGATGAGTAATTACTGTTTAAGCTTAAATGTCTTCTATAATCATACTATAAGATTTAATATTTTTAATAATTCTTATTCTGTCTTTGCTGCTCAGTTTATAAAGCATTATCAGATATCTTTAATTAAGTTTTCTTCTTCTGAAGTTTCTGCAGACTCATCTCAATGTTAAATGCATTCTAAGCATTAATGATGTCATAAGTGACAGCATACTTCATTAACAATACTTAAAACAGTATTTAAAATCATTACTTAAATATAATGAAGTTCTTAAGTCTTAACTGTGTTGTAGTGATCTTTCTATTAAGATTGCTGAGTTAAGTTTATATCTCATTAACAATTATGTTTAATGATATCTTATATTCAATAAACTTCATTAAATATTGTCTTTCAATTATCTGCAGTTTCTTTTTGTACTTTAAGAAGAGAACATTTTAAGCTTTTTTTATCATAATTTTATTTATAAAATAATTCTCATTATTAATATTGATGCAGATTGTAATTCAGAACAGAGCTTTACTGTTGATTTGCTGATTTTTAAAATTAAGATTGCTTAATAAAAAGAAAGATAAAACATTATTGATAAATGTGTTGTCTATAAAGACTTAAATGAAAATCTTTATTATATATCAGAGATTCTCATCAGTTAGTCATCTCTTTATATAAATAAATTATTTTTTACAGTTCTTTTAAGTAAAAACAGAGATTAAACATTACTTTATAAAGAATGATAATTTGTGTTTTTAATTTATAGTGATGATTGACACACAGTATAAGAATTGAAGATAAAAGAATGTGTTGTAAAAATAAATGTAATAACAGAAGAAATATATATATATATTGTCTACTTACAGCAATGTAAAGAATGCTTATTTATCAATATTTAACTTATATTAAGCTGTTAAATCATTATGCTTATCATGTCTATTTTGTTTTGCTTCAATAAGCAGTGTATTAGAAGCTGTCTACTTGTTTTGCTTCAATGAGCAGTGTATTAAGAATTATATACTTATTTTGCTTTAATAAGCAGCATATTAAGAGCTGTATACTTGTTTTGCTTTAATGAGCAGCATATTAAGAATTATATGCATTAAATCAGTCTGCACTTTCTCTAAGAAGTCTTTTGTTAACTTGAGCTCATAATTTATTGAAAAAATAATGAGTACTTGTGCTATCTATTTATTTAATGAATTTAATGTGTCAATGTTGACTGCAGTCAACTTAAATATAGTTAAATTGATGACAGAAACTCTTTCATCTAAGATAGAAGAAGATTCTGTCAGTCTCTTATGCTAAGATTAAAGAAGTCAAGAAAGTAAATAGAGCACTGCACTTCTCAATAATAATATTAATTTATTAAATTAAAGCATTTTTTTTATGCATTAACAGTCATTAACAATTTATTTAAAAGATCTTTACTGATTGTCTTCTGTTCTGATGAGCTTATAAAATAAATTAAAATAGATTATAAATTTAAGCAATTTCTTAAAGAAAAATTAATGAATCATTGTTTTAATCAGCTAAAGCAAGACTATATTGTGTGAAAATATCAGAAATTGACTTAATTGATTTGTCTGAGATCATTGTGAATGTGTGATGATGATGAGATTGACAACAATGTTGATGTTGATGTTTTGACTAAATGGGTGGCTCACTTAGGTGGCTGGCTCGACTAGGTGGCTAAGATGTTACTTCTACATGTATTCCGTACCTTACCTTTCGCTGTTTAGTAACTTACATAAGCAGCTCCTTAATGTTTGATCTAACCCTGACATGTTCACCAAACATAGCAATTGTTGGAAATACGTGCAAACGGCATCGAATCCCTTCAATACCTCTAGTCGTCTAGTCTAGGGTTCCATCTCATCTCCCTGCAACTTGGTTAAGCACACCTCCATCAACGGCGATAACCTCTCCATTGACGTATGTATTTCTAGTCAGAAAGATCTGCCATCGTAAACATCAGTAAAATGAACTCATCTCGTACCAAGTGAGCGTGGCAGAACGTGGCTGCACATTGAATAGTTAGGGGGTACTTACCACAGCTTGGGCCATTTCCGCATCGCTCCCGGGCCTCTGCGCCGGCACATGACCTTTCTGCTGCACCTCCTCGTCAGGCATATGTGTCTTGTTGGACTCGTCACTCTCGCCCATCGTCATCTCCGACGGGAAGTAGCCGGGAGCGATCGAGTTGACGCGGATCTTGGCCTTCATGAACTCCGCCGACATGAGCTTGGACAGGTGCACCGTCGCACCCTTGGCGGCGTTGTAAGAGAAGTGGCCTTGGGCTTCCCGCATGATGCCGGACATGCTCGAGATGACGATCACCGAAGGTGAGAGGTGACCGTGACCGGGGGCGTCGATACCAGCTTGCAGGAGCGGCAAAAAGGCGACGGTGCTGAAGTACACAGAGGTGACGTTGGTGTTGAAGACAGTGTTCCAACTCTCAAAGTCCTCGTTCTTCCATAGCTTGTTCTTCAACTCGCTCGCGTCGGAGCTGTCGGGTTCCGTCTTGGGACCAGATATACCCGCGTTGGTGACTAGAACGGGTGATCAGCGTGGTGGAGGTGGACGACCGGGATATTCGAGGTGCCTACTCAACAGGTTGAGATGCTTCTCTTTCTTCGAGATATCCTGCACTAGCCTTTCCAGGTCCTCTTTCTTGGTGACATCGCAGGGTCCAATTCTGAGAAGCTAGAGGTTCAGTAACGTCTTCGCTCAGAACTCCTGGCAAACTTGCGTACGGGATGATCTGGCCCCCTTCCTTTGGGTCGTGTGACTTTGCCGCATTCTCAAGGACCTCCATCCGCCGTCCAGTAATATAGACCTTAGCACCTATTGAGTAAGACTGTCAACGACGTCGACCTATTCTCCCATGGAATATCCTCACCATTGGCCGCAAGCCCTTGGGTGCACATCAAGCCAATACCCGTTCCCCCTCCAGTGACGAGAGCCACATATCCCTTCACGGAGAAGATGTTCTCTACTCTGAGGTCTTTGGTTGAGGCCATTTTGACTAGTGATTTCAGGTAAGAAAAGAAATCGGTACTCGGGCTTTTTGTATGCGATGAATGTAGAATATGAAGTTGGTGGATTAAGGGCACAAACCAGTAAGCAGAAATCTCAAGTCACACAATTACAAGTTCCGACGTCATTGGCGGATAGCTGCCAAGTGCGGGATGGAGGCGGAGATGCTCCGCAAGTATCATCCAAAACTGTACTCGATGTTGATATCCCCCTATCTTACCTTGCCTACCAGGTACAACTGATCGCAACATACATTATTTTAGAATGTCTTCCACGCAGTATCTCAGATTTTACGCGAGTCTAAGCTTCTGACATGTATGATTGTATGATCATAACTAGGGCAAGTTCTGCTCAGATGAATCAGATCTCTTCCGCCCAATGTCTACTTCAACTCTTGTCCCTGCAGGTTCCATTCAACCTTGCTGATACCGCCTACTCCCATGAGCCAAAGGGTCTTGTAGTCACTCCCCGTCCACGCGAAATTCTGAACCGTGTAATTAGTCTGGATTCTGACTAGGAGAGTGCCATAGCAGTCCAGGACATCGACCCCTCTGCCCGCCCCGGTCACAACGTAGCCGTTCCTGGCAACTTTCAAACCATCCGGGACCCAGTCCTGCGCGAGGTATATCGGTCGTTTGTTAAAAAGGTACATGGCATTGTCGCTGACATTGTACGCGTAGATCATCCTCTTCCCGGTCGCGTTGAACTGAACTCCTTGAGGTCCAAGGGACATGGCGATGGTACCGGTGACAGCGCCAGTATCGGAAATGTACATCGTCTTCTCGTCCGGGGACAGGGCGATTCCATTCGGTTGGATCAAGCGATCCTCGACTACATTCACCGCACCAGTGCTGGGCCGGAAGCGGTAAGTTGCAGACTCCAGCTGCGGCGCAGTATCTGTGAGTGCGTTGAACCAGGAGTATTCTACAGAATGTCAGCTCTACTCTTGATCGTGTTTCTTCCGGCACCACTCACGCGGATCGGTGAACCAGACATCCCCATTCGAGTGCACCACAAGATCGTCAATCGTGTTAAAGTAGTACCCGAAGTAATTATTCAGCAGCGTGGTCGTCTTGTTCGTCATAGGATCCAAGGTCCTGACGCTAACTCTTTGCTCAATACCGCCTATCGAGTTGTTGCCACCGGATGCGCCCCAATAGATCAAACCATTGTGAAAAGTGCCGCCGTTGGGTGCATAGACCGGAGGATCTGACAGATACTCGTTCAGGGTAGGTGGGTTCTGATTGAGATCGACAACCAGCTGGGGAAGGTATCCGGCTGGTGGTGCCAGTTGCGAGAGGTAGAGCTTGTTCTGTGCAGGAACATACACAGGGGCCTCATGTACTGCCGCGGCTACCTTGAAGACGAACTGGTAGCTCGGCTTCGGCCCCAGGAGCTCGAGGCCACGTTGCTGGTCAAAGACTATGAAATCGGCTTTAGCAACCTGGGCGAAAGAGGTGTCGTTGGGAACAGAAGTCGTCCCAAAATCAAGGTCCGCAGTAATGTTGGAGATTTCTCGGAAGAAGTGATAAGGCATCACCGATGCATATTTATTGATACACAATACCCCGGAAAGAGGTGGATTGCACGCTTGAGCCAATGGCGAAACAGCGCCATTTTGAGCAACAACAACACCGGCGCAGACGGCTCCAGTCGTAAGGGCAGACAAGCGCATAGTCAATGACTTTGTGGCGAGCTTGATCCACGACTCTATTGCTGTACAGAAATGCAATAAATGAAGGATGACTCTAGAAAACAACCATTCAGCCATGTATTTATACCTGCTACTGTACTCCGCACATGTTTACAGAGCTTGAACCGGAGCTTGACCAGAGGAGGGGGTAAAAGTCTTGGTTCGCAGGGGTGATGCGCTGAACCGTTACCTTAGCAAGATGGCACGGCAGGGTTCCTAGATCAGGTCGGCAAGCGTTTTCGCACGACTTCATCTTGTAACTCAAACGATAGGTCCAGTTCAACTGCCCGCTTTGGCGGCGAAAGTGAGGTGATACAAATTGTGGGGTAACAGGATCCCGTTCGCGAAAGATCGTCGTTCCTGGGTGACAAGATTTCGGTCGACGTTATACCGAACCATTAGTACTGTCGTGTCCGTCCTGTTATGAGAAGAGCGAAGTAACCTGCTGTCTCGTAAGAACGGACTGTACATCTTTACATGCTTGTGAGCAAGTACTGAGGTTCAGAATGCCCGGATATGGTTAAACCCAGGCCCGATAGCGGAGAAGTAAAAAATGAGACGGATCTGCGTAGAAGTTGGCCATCAATGCCTGGCTTGCAAACTGCTGATATCCTCAATACTGCCATCCCCACCGCTCTTGCTCTCTTGTTTCTTTCCGCTATGGTGGCTATTCAAGTGAGAGTCGGGAATGGAGCCATCGTTGAACCGACTGTTGGCTTCGCCAATGAGTCGTTCAATGATCTTAGCCTTAGCAGTTGCGCGCTTGAAACGATCATCAAAGTCGGAAACCGCGTCCTCAGTGTTCTCAGTTGGTAGGCTGGCGGGCTCAACCAGAGCGTAGAGTGTCTGAACGTGCTTCTCTAAGCGCGAGTTGTTTGGTAGAGCTGGCAAGTTGCTCTGTGTCGTCGGTTCTGCAGCTGATGTCTGCTCATTCTCCGACGCCTCCACTATGGATCGATCTTCGGTATGTTGCACTCCGTGTAGAAGCTCGTCCGTGTGCCTGGTTAGCGGCGGTTCTACATGTGCTCCGTTTGCGCGCTGTCGTTGCCCTTGATGGTTTGCCAGGCGCCCAGCCCAGACGGTGGATCGGCCATGCAGTATTCCCATGGGTAGAAATTTCTCGAATCCTTTCTCAAGGCCAAAGGCCCGGCCTTCAATACGTCCGGCCCGCGAGCCATCTGCGACACCTAGCTGGTACCCATCGTTGTAGAATTCCTCCTCCAGATTGAGCAGGCTGTCGAATGGATCTTCCTCCATATCCCAATGGTGTGGCCGGAGCTCTGGTTGTTACCCATAGAGTACCGGTGCTCGTTACCAAAGTTTCAATGTTCAGCCTTGCGGACTGACTCACCGCCCAAGCCAGCAGCTGCCCCACCAAGCATAATGTAAGCAAATAGCACAAACGACGGTGCTTCCCCCAACAGCTTCGATCGAAATGGAGAAAAAGAAGGAAATACTACCCCAGGCTGGGCAACAGAATATATTGATCACGAGCGCCCTACCATATGTGAACAATGTCCCCCATCTTGGAAATATTGTAGGAAGTGTACTCAGCGCGGACGTCTTCGCAAGGTATGACTAACATCAATTCATCAATTCTGCGATTCTTGATTATTATGGTCCTGACAAGCACAGATACAACAAAGCTCGAGGTCGGCCAACGCTGTACGTGTGCGGGACCGACGAATATGGAACTGCAACTGAAACCAAGGCTCTCGAGGAAGGCGTCACCCCAAAAGAACTATGCGACAAATACCACAAGATCCACGCGGACGTCTACGAATGGTTTAACATAGGCTTTGATGTCTTTGGGCGGACCTCGACAACCGAACAGACGGAGATAGCGCAGGATATCTTCACGAAACTCAACAGACACGGCTACCTGACGGAGAAAACTACAGAGCAACCGTTCTGCGAAAATCATCAGTCTTTTCTAGCCGACCGCTTTGTCGAGGGAACATGTCCGAGATGTGGAGACGATGGCGCCCGTGGTGATCAATGCGATAAGTGTGGCCATCTCTTGGATCCCTTCGATCTTATCGAACCACGTTGCAAGGTTTGCAGCAACCTAGAGAAAGGGACCGTTGTTCGACCAATACGACGGGATACCAAACATATCCACCTGCTCCTGGACAAGCTGCAACCTGACATAGAAACATGGCTCTCCAAGGCTAGCGACGAGGGAGCTTGGTCAAAGAATGGACGCATAATCGCCGAATCATGGCTGAAAGAGGGTTTGAAAGACCGAGGCATCACCCGCGACCTCAAGTGGGGCACTCCTGTTCCGCTACCTGGCTACGAGAACAAGGTCCTCTATGTCTGGTTCGATGCCTGCATCGGGTACGTCTCCATAACGGCAACCTACACCAAAGACTGGGAGAAGTGGTGGCGGGATCCGGAAAACGTCAAGCTCTACCAATTCCTCGGCAAGGACAATGTCCCTTTCCACACCGTCATCTTCCCCGGTTCGCAGATCGGCACCAAAGACAAATGGACCATGCTCAACCATCTCTCCACAACCGAATACCTCAACTACGAAAGCGGAAAATTCTCCAAGTCGAAAGGGGTCGGCGTCTTCGGCAACAACGCCAAGGACACGGGCGTGCCCGCCGACGTCTGGCGCTACTACCTCCTCAAAAACCGGCCGGAAACCGGCGATACGCAGTTCGAATGGAAGACCTTCATCGACCAAAACAACAGCGAACTGCTCGCCAAGCTCGGCAACTTCGTCAACCGCGTCATCAAGCTGGTCAACAGCAAGATCTACGACTCCGTCATCCCCGACTACACGCCCCTGCACTCCTCGGCCGACTTCGCCAAAGCCAGATCCGAAATCAACGCTCTCCTCACCCAATACGTCGCCGACCTGGAAGCCGTCCGGCTGAAATCCGGCCTCGTGACCGCCATGGCCATCGTCCAGTGCGGCAACAACTTCCTCCAATCCAACGGCTTCGACAACCGCCTGGCCACCTCCCACCCGGACAAAGCCGCCGCCGTCACCGGCATCGCCCTCAACCTCATCTACCTCTGCGCCAGCATCTTCGCGCCCTACCTGCCCGCCACCTCGGCCTCCATCCTCGACCAGCTGGCCGCGCCCTTCCTACCCATCCCGGACGTCTGGACCGCCGACGACCTGAAGCCGGGCCACCGCATCGGCAAGGCCACGTATCTGTTTTCCAACATCGATCCGAAGAAGGAGGACGAGTGGCGGGCCATGTACGGTGGCACGCAGGCCGAGAGGCTGAAGAAGGAGGAGGAGTCGGCCAAGGCGGCGGCGAAGAAGGCGGCGAGCAAGGCGAAGAAGAAGGAGAAGAAGGATAAGACGAAGGGGGAGAAGAAGAGTGTGGAGGCGGCGGAGAAAGGGGGCGTGGAGGATGTGAGGGTCGTGAAGGACGGGGTGGAAGCTGTTACGGATGGGGTGGGGCAGGTGGTATTGCAGACTTCTTGAGCGGGAGGTTTGAAGTGTTACGCGGCCGCAGGGTTCGGTGTGGTGGTTGGGGTTGTGGCGTGCCTCAGGAAAGTATGGGTGTCAAGACGCAGCTTGAGTTATGTCACGGTCTTCCAGCGGCTTGGTAGAACGGGTGGGTCAGATGTCCCGATCTGGCCTTTTTAGATTCAACACATGCAACTTTGAGCGATATATACCATCACGATCTGTCAGAATTGAGATTCTGGTACCTCCTCATACTTTGATTAAATCTCCGTTTGCTGCCCGTTCAAGTAATATAAATCTAGGTTGTAAGGTAATAGTACGTATTTACTACGCTCATCACGGTGTATCTAATCATGCGGCTAGTATAGCTCTGTGCAAGCAAGATGCATCGAAATAAGAAGAAGATGATCTCTGTCATGTAACCAACCATCTCTTCGAGAAGTTGGTCAAGTCTGTGATGGGTTAGGTAGTGGTCGAGTGGGAGATGTGCTGTTGCAATTGCCCTAACGACTCACGTGTCGGCAAGGTAGATGCACGGAATTCTTGTCGTATTCGTTCTGTTGTGAATGGCATCCAGTTGTTCTGGACGGTATCCCAGCTCCTGCTCCATGACTGTCGTATGGTGCGGGCTCTTCTGGCGTTCTGAGCCTCGACCTCCTTCTCTTGCGACTGATTAAGCTTTCAATCAGCCTTCCAGTGCCCGGTCAGTCCGCTATCGATATCTTCTTTCCCCAGATAAAGCTCCAGCGCGTACAGCGCCATCATGCCTCCGACGTTGATCCACCTCCAGACATTTCCACCCGCATCGCCTCCTTGACTGATCCACCATTCTCCCCCTCCTCCTCCCGTGCTTGTCGTTGCAAAGTGCTGCATCAGCAAGCTTGTGTACACGGCGACGAGGATCGTTGGACTGAACCAGCTGAGCAGACCGAGTAATTGTCCGGCGCCGTCCGAGTCTTCGAGACAGGCCTCCTGTGAAAGGGCCCGGGCACCAGACTCGCGCACAGCCGGGATAATGCGCGTTGAGGCGTAGAGGACGAAAAGGCGGTACGCCAGCGATATGATGACTGAAGGTGTAATGGTGCTAAACGCAGCGGTGGTGAAGTTGAAAACGGCGTGGATGGTAGAAGGTAGAGTGGCTAGAAGAGCTATCAAGGTTGAGTAGGTGGACATGATGATCGGCGGGAAAGGAGGGAAGTCTGCGGTTTGAGAAGGTGGTGGCATGTGGTCTGTTGGCGAAGATGATTGGTAGTCCGTGAAGATCTGATAAATGCAAAGGACAACGTATGCAAAGAGCAACGAGCTCTCCACAGGGTTGCCTTTACCACTCCCTATGCCCCAGGCACAGAGAAACACGGCACAAGTGATTGTGACTCCTATGAGAGTGGCATCGACGTTGCTGATTTCGGGAAATTTCGTCACCCGCCAGAGGAAGTAAACCGAGCTCGAGATGATTGAAGCCGATAGTACCAGTAACCCAATCTGTGCAGACACTATAAGCGCTTCCTCTTGTCATGATAGAACAGTAAACTCACCATCCAGCTGTCACTTCTACGTCCCCTATTGACCAACCATCTTGTCATCTGTCCTGCAGCTTGGATGACCAATAAGCTGCAAAATCCTTCGCAGAGCTGAAAGACCGGCGTTGACCATCGTAACAGCTTGTCCCAACTTCCTACAGTTGCTGACTCAACCAGTCCATCATGTCCAAAGATCCAATCTTTCACCGACACATCAGCAGCCCGTTTCCCACCGAATGTCCGCTCCACCCATCCTCCACTGCTGTTGGAATCCACAGAGAACCGGTTCAAGCTCCATATTAAGAGCACTGGTATAGCCATCCATTGTGTCCATGCAATTATCTGAATTAAGGCGTATCGTAATCGAGACCGGTCAGGTGTTGTCAATCGCAAGATAGTGTAGGAGAAGTAGAACGATGCCAACGAAAGTGAGAACGCTAAACCGCAAGCCCTGCCGCCGACATCAAACGCAAGAGGTATCGAGAGGATGATCGATGTTAGAAAGATCGCAGACGATATGACTCGGAGGATCCACATGAGCGCCGTTGGCGCTAAGCACGCGTGGTAGCGTACTCAGCAGACGTTGACCTCAAACGTCGAGACCCTGAGGCGCACAGCGCCCGCACGGGGGTTATGAAAGCTTCAAGGAGACCGACTGCCTCGGATATGCAGTCACGGTGAGAAGGCCCCCTCCTTAACACTGACTAAACGTGCTGGACGTCGATGTGGCTGCTCTTGTGAGCGTTCCGCAATTTTAAGGGACGAAGGCAGCAGCAGCAATCGATCGAGTCCGAGAAGGCTTCCACGTTTGGTTCGGGGGTGATGCCTGAGTTCATTCTTTGGTGGGAGGCACTACTGGAGATAGCTTCTGTGACTGCCTTGTTTTCTACTTCATGCAAGGAACTGGTTAGTAAGTTTTGGTGTCGCGTGCAGAGCCCAGATTCTCGGGACTTTGATCCCAGTCCAACCGCGTCGATCAATGATGTAGTGCAGAAAAACATCCACGTTCATTCAGAGAAAGTGGCTTTGGCAAAGGAGTGTCTGCTTGTGTAACCTCGTAACATCTGCGTCAAGATCTCTTAGCCTCGGGGCTCTGCTCACGAGGTGTTCGGTCACAGTTCCAAGGTTTTGTTTCCAAGGTTTTGCAAGAAAAAGGACAGCTTGTCCTTCCAATCACATGCAAATCTGTCAAATATCGGGAAGTTCATCTCCTGCGGGCACACTAGCCACATCCGGTCAAGCCCATGCTTCGCTTATAGATCCCCTAGTGTACCTGGTAGATTTGGGGCCTCAGAAGTTTGGAGCTTTGGAGCCAAAGCATCAGTATTATTGAATGGTAATCCTCCGTAGACTGTTCATGATGGCTTCCGAGACATCTGCCTACAAGCGTCTCAAGACCTCCACACCACCATTGATCGGGACGCACAACGGCCACTTCCACGCCGACGAAGCCCTAGCGGTCTACCTCCTACGCCTACTCCCGACCTACACGCCCTCTACCCTCGTCCGCACCCGCGACCCTGCCCTCCTCAAGACCTGCCACACCGTCGTCGATGTCGGCGGCGAATACTCACCCTCGTCGCACCGCTACGACCACCACCAGCGCGACTTCACCACGACTTTCCCCGCGCACACCACGAAACTAAGCTCGGCCGGCCTGGTGTACATGCACTTTGGCAAAGCCATCATCGCGCAGCGAACTGGTCTCGCAGAGGGGAGCGAGGGGGTTGACGTACTGTACGAGAAGCTCTATAGCGACTTCGTCGAAGCCCTCGACGCGCACGACAACGGCATATCCGTCTACGACGCCAAAGACACCGCCTCGTTACGAAAGCGCTTCAACGACAGCGGCATCAACCTCGGCTCGCTGGTCGGCGACTTGAACAACGACTGGAGCGAAACTCCCTCATCCTCCTCTACCCCCTCCGCCGATGAAGCCCAACAACAAGAAGACACCCGCTTCCTAGAGGCTTCGCGTCTCATGGGGACCACCTTCCTGCGCAAACTCAATTCCGCCCACAAAGGCTGGCTGCCCGCGCGGTCCGTCGTACACACCGCCTTCACCGCGCGAAAAGAGTACGATGCGCATGGCCACATCCTCGTTTTGCCTCAGTCGCTGCCCTGGAAGGACCATCTGTACACCTTCGAGAGCGCACAGTCGACACCCGAGAACGAACAGGTGCTGTATGTTCTGTATCCTGAGGGATCGAACGAAGGTGCGAGATGGCGAATTCAGGCCGTCGGCGTGAGTGGTGATAGTTTCGCAAGTAGGAAAGCGCTGCCGGAGGCATGGAGAGGGGTGAGAGACGAGGAATTGGACAAGGTGACTAGCATTGACGGATGTGTTTTTGTGCATGCGAGTGGGTTCATTGGGGGAAATAAGAGTTTTAAGGGCGCGATGGCGATGGCGAGGAAGGCTGTGGAGATGTAGAAGGGGTTGCCGTCTTTGTAAGAAATGAGAGGATGGCGTCGCTTCATATTGTACCGCATCGTATAGGGCGTTCTAGAAAAGGACAAAAAAGAGCAAGGTGTACAAGGAGGGGACGGCACATGTTTCAGTAGATGGTCGTAGTTCTCGCCAATTCCAGCAACCGTTGCATCCCATTCTGACAACCACGGTACCGATTTCATGCCAAGAATTTGCAAATGGTCGTTCCCAGGTGTGACATAATAAAGAAGCCAACGGACCATTGCAAAGGTACAGGACATTGCTGCCACCATAAAACCCCGAACGCCCTACCCCGTAACCCGCTCCGCAGGGCAGACACTTTGCTGTAACGACGGTAGAGGAAACACCGCACTTGCGAAGTAGGCTGACTCAAGCCATGCCCATCAATGACATAAGCAACCGGGAGAAGGAACCACACGCTACTGCTGCCACCGAATCGGCACACCCTCCTTCACTGGTGCCGGGCTCACACTCTCCTCCGCCGCTTCATCGGCCCCAGCTTTTTGATTCTCCGGATCATCGACGCTCGTCTCGCGATGAAGGAAGCTGCTTTCTTTCACCGGACTCCCACTTTGTGTGCCCTGCTGTCCGTTTCCGGAATGTCCGTTGCCGTTGGCACCGTTTGGGTGCGGGCCGGGGGAAGAGAGGTGCGGGATATTCTCCGGCAGAGGGTGCTGAGAACCGATGGAGGTAACGCCGACGTCTGTGGCTTTGCCAGCTTTCGAGAGAGCGTAGTCGCCGGAGTCGAAGTACTTGCGTTCCTGGTGACAGTACCCCTGAAGGTCAGCCGAGATGCGACTTTGACGCGGATGGTGGGGACTGAAATGTGACTGGGTGTGGTCCGGGTACTGACCTTGAACTTATTCTGAAGTAAGTCTTTCTTATTGGGCAATTTTCCGTAAAGGCGGAAGAGGCGCTGCTCGTCCTCGGAGAGAGACTGCATAATCATTTCGAGTTAGCAAAGGCTTCACAGTGTCTGAAGAAGCCAAATAATATGGCCATTTCAAGCTACTACACATTGACACGGATTGATATAACTCACACTGATATCGATCTTGTTCTTCTGATGAGGGTTCATTGCGACTGAGATGCTCTGCGTATACTGAACTGAGAGCTATGTGGCCGACCGCGTGAGAGAAGAAGAACAGGACGCCGACTGTATATGACTGGGGACCATTCACTGCCAGAGGTCGGAGACAGAGTTTGGTTCTAGGCTCGATAGGACCTAGTCATCTGGCGGAAGTCGCTCCGGTCTAGGGACTCAAACGATGTAGAGGAGCTCTGTATCAGAGAGCGGCGAAAGCAATGAGGTTCGAGGTATACAATGAGTTGGTCCTCGAGTAGGAACTTGATGGCGCGGGAGCGGTTGTCTCCAACAGCTGACAGGATTGCAGCTTTCACGAGTTGCAGCAACAAGGGATTCGAGTTCAGCGTAAACGATCACTGGTCTGGAGGTCTGAAGGAGCGTTGAGCTTCAACGTCCTTGCTATAATGATATATACTGATAGAAGAAGGTCGGAATATGGAGGTATTCTTTGAGGATGATGTGGGGTCGAAAGAAAGTGTCTTGAAGGTGGAGGATCGGCAGCAGATATTGCTAATCTGGGTCAAGGTCTTTATGTCTACCGGCACTAATCCTTATCAGATTAGATTGAGTGCCTTAGCGTCAATAATGTCAACCTTACACAGGTAATTATTGATTGAGGAATATAAGGAAAGGAAAGGAAACATTTATTAATGACAGTGTTTTGGCACGTCACCACTGTGAATTGGTGAGAGCAACGAGATATTAGGTGACTCCCGACAACGAGATCGACGTCCAATACTGACCTGCCTACGAGCTCCTGTCGACACTTGTCCACCCACCACTACCACCAACAACAGCACCAATCAGTTGCGATCTGGAGGCATAACGAAGTCAAGATAATAAAAAGACCCCGCAACTTCCGGCAAAAACAGAACGTTTCAATCTTGCTTGCATCAAGTAAAAGTACATGTACAGTAGGAAGCCTTCCGAGACTCGGCATAAATCACCCTTGCATGTGGCTAGGATAGTAGTCATTGGACATTGGATGCGCCTGGTGTCAAATCCTCGGGAGTTGGGAGTTTAAGTCACTTGGCCATCAGTATTTGGTACCAATCAAACTGAGGGTCTCACACCTCCATCTTCGCCCGTTGACAAATGGCGTCACACGCGGAAGCCGGGAAGAAGACTTACGTGGTGGAGCACCTCGACCCTGAGCTCGGGCCATGGTCTTCGTTGGAATACGTAGCAATTGCAGAAGAGTCGCGTGACGCTGGCGCCGGGTTTTGCTTATCGTCCGTTCCTGAAGAATTGTCACTACCGCCAAAGCTCCTGGACATCCAAGGGGTCGTTGCAGAGCACCGTAGCGTGGAGGTGCTCTATGCGACCCAGAGGGACAGGGTTTGTCTACTCGACCCGGCTGCTGAGGAAGAGCTGAGGCCAGACGACGGCCAGAAGTTCGATGTCTTCCTTTTCGGTGGTATCTTAGGTATGCTGACAGGTCTGCTTCCATCTACCAATCGATTTGCTGACTTAACCCGTGGAAGTAAAGGTGACGATCCTCCCCGAGGTCAGTGATCTTGGGCTCGAAGTTGTTATAAGGGTCACGACTAAGGATTTCAATAGACCGCACATCTGAACTACGGGGAAAGGGTTTCAAAGGTCGGCGGCTTGGACCGATACAGATGACAACAGATACAGCTGTACGTGTTACTAGAATGGTGGTACAAGACAAAGGTATACAGTCAATACGTCCAGGGGATCAAAGCCTTTATTGACACTACTTGGTCGTGTGAAGTGCCGTTGGACCAGATCCCATTCATCGACCATCCGGAGCTGCAGATCGACGATCACGAGAGTACGGAGATGCCGTTTCGATATGTCAAAGGCCGCGATGGTAAACCTGTTATGCCGAAGGTTAGTATCTTAAGGGTTACACGTCCTCCTTGCTAATAGCTTCATCAGGGCATGCTTGACTTGATCAAACAGGACTCCGAAAAGGGCTTCGGTGACTTGTTGTGAAACCAATATCCGGAGCCTAGAGCAAATGGCATTTCTCAATGTTATATTGCGCCAGATGCGATTCAAGACCAGCAACGTGCGGTTGTTACAAAAGCTCCTTAGAAAGGCCTTTGTGAAACGATCAAATTAGACAACAAGAGTTACCAGATAAACAAAGCTCTGTAAATTCATCCTCGTTGGCTTCGCTCGGAGAGAGGCTTAGGTAGAATGGAAAATCTATTGAAGGCCCGCATGACTCCTGCGTAGAGGACTGTTGCATCACGGGGGACTCTATCTGGAAGACTATGAGAGAAAGGTTGCGAGTTACTTCAAACGGGAGTCAATAATAAGGATCCAGGACAAGCGATGGTTGTTACGTAAGCGAGCTCATGTCCGCGATTTAATTATAGATCCATCATATCAAAGACAGCTTTGAATACTCGTACCACGTAAGCAAGCTTGAGCGACGTTCATCTTTATAGTACGCAGCCACAATTCCCGAGAATAGCAACGGCTTCGCTCACCGGTAGCGGGGGCTCCATCAGCAGTCCATGAGACGGTCCCTTAATGGAGTAGACCGGTAACAAAGACCTTGTCCTGCGAGGCACATTCCTAGGACCACGAGCAGGCTTGCTCTCCTCTTACTTCCATCACAGCCGCCGCAGTCATAATGCGCCTATTCAAAGGCATCATAACTCGCCGGCGACTGGGCGACAGCCTCAGCTATCTGCCACTATGTGTCCTCCTCTTCGCCATATTCTGGACCTCAAGTGTGACAGCAGAAAAGACCGCGGCAGACTACTTTGTTCATTCATTACCAGGACAGCCTGATGGTCCACTACTGAAAATGCATGCTGGGTGAGCGGTGTCTCTTATCGGTAGGCTCGATGCGCCAGTGTACAAGCTGACGTGTCTGCCGCAGGCATATCGAGGTGACTCCCGAACACCACGGCAATCTCTTCTTCTGGCATTTCCAGAACCGCCATATCGCAAACCGCCAACGGACGGTGATATGGCTAAACGGTGGACCAGGCTGCAGCTCCATGGACGGAGCGTTGATGGAGATCGGTCCGTACAGGCTGAAAGACGATGCACATCTGGAGTACAATGACGGATCCTGGGACGAGTTTGCGAATATATTGTTCGTAGACAATCCTGTGGGGACGGGTTTCAGTTACGCGGACACAGACAGCTACCTCCATGAGTTGAAGGAGATGGCGGATCAATTCGTGGTTTTTCTGGACAAATGGTTTCAAATCTTCCCCGAGTACGAACAAGATGATGTGAGTTTGGATACAGCACTCTCAGGTGTTCACTTCAGCTGATCAAGGAATAGCTGTACTTTGCTGGAGAATCATACGCTGGCCAACATATACCATACATAGCTCAAGCGGTACTAGACCGAAACAAAGCGCCAGGAAAGTCTCACAAATGGAACGTTGAAGGTCTGCTCATTGGCAACGGATGGATCGCACCGGTTGAGCAATACCTAGCATACCTGCAATACGCCTACAAAGCAGGCCTCGTCGAGGCTGGCTCGGACACCGCGAAACAGCTTGAATCGCAACAGGCCATTTGTATCAAAGCCCTCGATGAAAAGGGTGCAGCCGACCATGTCTCTCTGCAACAATGTGAAGACGTGTTGCAAGACATCCTCCGAGTGACTACGAAGAACAGCGGGGATGGCGACCAATGTTACAACATGTACGATGTGCGCCTTATGGACAGTTACCCAAGCTGCGGCATGAATTGGCCTCCGGATCTTACCAGCGTAACACCCTACCTCCGACGCTCCGAAGTCATCCAGGCCCTGCACGTCGACCGCGACAAGCGCACTGGCTGGACCGAATGTTCGGGCTCAGTCAGTGGGGCCTTCCTAGCCCAAAACTCCAAACCATCCATCACGCTACTTCCAGGCCTGTTGGAACACATGCCCATCATTCTGTTTTCCGGCGAAAAAGACCTCATCTGCAATCATCTTGGCACAGAGGAGCTAATCCACAACATGGAGTGGAATGGCGGCAAAGGCTTCGAACTCGCCCCGGGTACCTGGGCGCCAAGACGTGACTGGACCTTTGAAGGCGAGCCGGCCGGTATATACCAAGAAGCTCGAAATCTCACTTACATCCTGTTCTACAACTCCTCGCACATGGTACCGTTCGACTATCCCCGACGAACAAGGGACATGCTGGATCGCTTCCTGGGCGTCGACATCGCCAGCATTGGCGGCACTCCGGCAGACAGTCGAATCGACGGGGAGAAAGGCCTCGAGACGAGCGTCGGCGGACACCCGAACAGCACCGTGGCGGAAGAGGCCGAGAAGGAGAGGCTGCAAAAAGCGACGTGGCTGGCCTACTACAAGAGTGGCGAGGTCGCCCTCGTCGTGGTCGTCATTGCAGCTGCTGCTTGGGGATGGTACGTCTGGCGTGATCGCAGGAGAAGGGCGGGATACCGTGGCTTGAACGCAACTGGGAACGGGCATGTTTTGCGCGGTGGAGTAGGTAGAGCGCATGCGGGGTCTGGGATGGGATTGGAGGGCTTTCGAAATAAGACGATGGACGGCGACATTGAAGCAGCTGACTTTGATGAAAGTGAGCTGGATGACCTGCATGTTACTTCGCCGAGGGAGGCCGATATCGGGAGGGAGAGGTATTCCCTCGGTGGTGCGAGTAGTGATGAGGAAGGACAGGCAAACGGAAATACTAAAGGGAAGCACAAGGGTGCAGACAGCTGATGGTAGGCGTCTTGCACGGGCGTTCTTCGACGCTTTTATCTTAGCTTTGAGTACTCTATAAGATATACCATTACTAGAGATCCTCAAATACGTTCCATTTCGACCTCTTCTAATCAGATATACGAGGCATTGCTACCAACATTCGTAGTGTTTGGCATCTCCTCGAGACAACGATGGGAAATTTCATCATAGTGAACCCCATCTCTCTGCAATGAGATACGCACCGTGACAGTCCAAGGAAGATCAAACACAATGGATTAAGATCTTCCTCTTCGTTCATCAGATACCATAACGCAAATCGTGGTCATCAAAAGCTTCCCCGAAAGGATCACCTCAGTGCTTGACTCTATGATTGGTATATCATCACCTGAACGGATTTGATTGAGCCTGGCTCATTCGACCGAGCAAGCCGCGACAACAGTATTCCCATGCATGAGATAGGACTCCAGTCGCCCAGCAACAGACCTTAAAGATGGTTTGAACTCCTCGCCTCAAGAATAAGCCCCATCGAGTTACCTCTCCCCACACCGCCCCACTCTTGCGAGACAGAGCAAGCGGGGACGAGGCAATCGCATTACTATCCATCACGACGAAAGACCCTCCGTCCTCACCTTGATCCCCTACTCCCTTCCCACAGCAACCTCAACACCTCCTTCCCATTCCCAGCACAACCAAGAGAGTAGAGACAGCAAAGGAGAGTGCGGACTCATATCATCGTCCTTCCCGCCTCCTCCGAAGAGGACACGGTGGTCTCTCCCCACGGGCCCTACTACCTAGCAAGCCAGAGATGAAAAGTATAAACGGCGAAGAGGGCGAGAAGGAGGCAAGAGGAGGTGAGGGGAGGTAAGCCGCGGAAAATGTGCTTCTATGGTGGCGCGTTTCCGCTTGCTGCCACAGGACGCCCCCAAGAGAGGGCGTGTGGCAGGTGTCCGGGGACTTTCTCCCAAAGCAATGTGTGAGTGTTGATGAGAAGATGCGAGGCAGTCTTGCTCTGTTCGTGTGCTTTGATTGCGATTCTTTGAGCGAGGAGTTGAAGAATCTGAAATTAACAAGTTTTGCATGAGAAGGTAAAGTTAGATCAGGCACTTAGCGGAAGCGCTAACTACTTATAGGTAGTGAAGTTGAGCTGCAGAGCCTTGGCGCGTTTGTGGTTTGTGCGGCTTCACCTTCGCGTAACTTTACCATACAGCTTGAGCGTGCTAGATTCCAATGACATAGCAGCAGGTCAAGGGCTCTCAACTGTTACTTAACCTCATCTCTGCACTACTAAGACCCAGTAGAGGGAATATCCGGTTCCCGCCATTTTCATTGCCTCAAAGAGGTCTATTACCTCACAATGTCCGGCCTCTTTGGCTCCACCAACCCCTCCACAGGCACCTCAGCACCGAACAACACAACCGGTGACATATCGAAAGACGTAACCCTCACGGCACCACCAGAAGACAGCATCTCAGACCTCGCCTTTTCCCCCATCTCAGAACACCTTGCGGTAGCTTCCTGGGACAAGAAAGTGCGCATCTACGAAATCAACGCACAGGGAGGCAGTGAAGGCAAAGCACTGTTCGAGCACGAAGCTCCCGTACTAAGTTGCTGTTGGTCAAAGGTAAGTCAATACAAGCAGGCGTGGTGAGGAGTTGGGGGTGGCTGATTGGGCTGTAGGATGGCACCAAAGTCGCCGGCGGCGGCGCCGACAAAGCTGCCCGCCTCCTCGACCTGGGATCTGGCGGGACGACCGCGCAACAAGTGGCTGCACACGACCAGCCGATCCGATGCGTACGCTTCATCGAAGCCCCGGGCTCCAACGCACCGATGCTCGTGACCGGCTCGTGGGACAAGACCGTCAAGTACTGGGACCTGCGGCAACCGAATGCGATCGCGTCGTTGGACTGTCAGGAGAGGGTATACAGTGTGGACGTCAAGGATAAATTGATGGTGATCGCGACGGCAGATCGGTACATCAACGTTGTGAACCTGGACCAGCCGACGAAATTCTACAAGACGATGCAAAGTCCGTTGAAGTGGCAGACGAGGGTGGTGAGTTGCTTCAGCGACGCTACGGGGTTCGCGGTGGGGAGTATAGAGGGCAGATGTGCTATTCAATACGTCGAGGAGAAAGACGCCAGGTACGCCCGCGATCCAAACCATACTAAGCTTTCCCCTAGTCCAGACTTCTTCCGCCTTACCAAACCCACACTAACACCCCACCCACCCACAGCTCCAACTTCTCCTTCCGCTGCCACCGCGAAAGCCCACCGAACACCCGCGACATGTCAAACGTCTACTCCGTCAACGCCATCTCCTTCCACCCTGTCCACGGCACCTTCAGCACCGCCGGCTCCGACGGCACCTTCCACTTCTGGGACAAGGACGCCAAGCACCGCCTCAAAGGCTACCCCTCTGTCGGCGGCACCATCCCCGCCACGTGCTTCAACCGCAATGGCTCCATCTTTGCTTATGCCGTCAGCTACGATTGGAGTAAGGGCTACGCGCTCAATACGCCGCAGACGCCGAATAAGGTCATGTTGCATCCGGTGGGCGCCGATGAGTGTAAGCCACGGTCGGGATCGAAGAAGAGGTAGGGTTTTCGCGGGTATGGATGACTGGGAAATTGAGTGTGGGGAGGAAGCACGCATGCACGCGTTTGAGTGCTAGGGGCGTGTGATATCATTGCTTACTCATCTCTTACTAAGCACCCCTATTTATGTCTTAGTCATCATTTCCTATATATACTCTACATAGCGTAAACAAATAGGAACAACTTTCTACAGATCAATTCATATCTAATAACATCAAAGATTTAAAATATACTTTTAAGCAATTCTGAGACTCAGACTTTGATTTAAGCTGATTTAATTTATATTTTAATTGTTATAATCTTGTCGGTGTTCGCCCGGCCGGGTTTGGCGCCCCCCCGATCGGGGAAGGCGCCTGCGCATCGCCCCTCGCCGCTTCGCTCGCGAACATAAATACCCCCTTTCCCCTCGCCCTTCGTCCTTCTTCCCTTCTTCCCTTCACCCTCCATCCCACTAACCTAACCCACCCCACCGTGCAGCTGCCGGGCCCCTCGTCTCTGTCCCGTGCCGGTTCGCTCCATCCTCGACCCACAGCGTGCCCGCCTTGCCCATTGACACGGCGGCCACCGATCCCTTCGGCTCTGACGCCACTCTGCCTCAGTCGGACGATGGAGAAGCTCTCACCGCTCGATCGCCAACCCACCGTTTCCGACCGATGTACCTATCACGCACCTTCACGCGCACGCCCTGCACTCTGGAAGCCGCCTCACAGTCTGCCTCCCCGACGCCTCCTTCCCTCATCGTCGCCTGGTTTCTTCCTTTACCCTGTACGACACTTCAGTGGCCCTCCTCGCTGGCATCCTTGCTGCCTCGACTCTGTCGCAACCCCGGCGGCCGGCTGAGCGATCGGAGCGATCGTGCGGGGCTGAGGGGTCCGGTGCTGCCCTTCCCGCCGCGACGGCCAATCGAAAAAATGCCTCACGCCCCCGAGCAGGTTTCTGCTGCGCCGCCCATGCGCAGCTTGGCGCGGAGCTGTCGGGCGGTCCGCTGACCCTCCCTGCGTTAAATGCGGTGGGGACCTGATTGGGCCACGCTGGTCGAGCTCGGCTCGCATGTGGTGTAACGGGCTGATTCGGTTGACGTGGCGGCCACCGGCAGCACGCAACATTGCCTGGATCAGGAAGTAAAACCGAGGAGGTGTGCACGATCCAGACCGGCGTTCTTCATGCGTGACGGATCGTGGTGGCTCGGCCGAACCACATCCTTGTCCTCCGACTTGGCGACCTCGTCGGATTCGAGCGCGTCACAGACCTTTCAGGCAGCAACTTGACGGATGGGGCGGCTGGGGAAGGTCAGCTGGTCAAAGCTGAGATATCACCCGAGGAGAACCTGTCTTCCTGCGGAGCCTAGGGGAGTGCCGATTGGACGGTGAAAGAGCTTGGAGAAGGAGATCGTCATAGCTGAGTTTCGCGATCGTTGCGTGCAGTGTCCACAGCTGCAGGCTTGGAGACATCGATCCGCTCTCGCGCCGAGGGTCGTGGAGGCGCGGCACAGCCAATGCGTCATGGGACGGCTCAGCTTGAAGATCCTTTGCTTCAGTTGACGTGGCTCCAGTGATGCGGACGGCTCTGAGGGGGGGGGCCAGTGGAACTGGAGCTGCGCGGGCGGCTGGATCGCATACAAGGTTCCAACGGGTCAAGAGCTGTGCCGGCGCATGCCAGCTGACATGAGGAGTGACTAGCGATCGGCGATCGGTGATCGGTGATCGAGTGCCTTGTGACGGAGGAGGGGAAAGAACGGGTTTTAGAAGCTGGGGAAGGTGCTCATGGGTGGCATTGCAGCTCTTAGCATAAATGGCCCTCCTCCCGCCATCTTGCTCTTCAGTTTGGATATCCCACCTGGACCCTTTCAGCTGAAGCAAATCGCGCCCATCTGAATCGCCTTGTCCCGTTCGCACTTTGTGGCTCAGAATGACCTTTGTTGATCTGAATATGGATGCAATAAACTTCTACAAGCCACCTAACGAGCCTCGTGGTTTTCGGGCCAAGCTAGGACCAGAGGGCGAAGCCACTGGAGTGGACGCTAGAGGTAAATTTCTCCATTTTCCGATATGAATGATTGCTGACGACTTCGCAGACATGGCAAACGAACCCTGCGCTATCCGCCGGCGTGACCGCACTGGCAGTGATGCAGGCCAAGGTCTCCCGAGCATTGAGGAACTGCTTGTCGACGCCTTTAAGATGAGGAGGTCGGACAAACGCCTTGGTCATGCCGTGGAGAACAATCGGAAAGAAAGTGACAGCCCCGAATATGGATGGGGTAAAAGCAGAGGTGACTATATCGGCTCTGTATGTTGCTGAGCACCGTGCTGACGGCCTGCAGAAAACCCGATAGTATCAGACGACGAATCTTTAGAGATTTGCGACACCCAGGATGCTGGGCGGGAGGTTGGCAGCGGTGGTAGCGTCCACGCAAGCGACAGCTCGGCTTCTGAGGAGCAGGATGGGGAGCAAGGTGGAGAGCAAGGCGGAGAGCGGAGTTTGCGAAGCACTTCAGTAACTTCTGCGGCAAGCTCAGAAGCTAGGTGAGATCGGCACCCCAACTTGATAAATCCAACACTGATGGGTCATCTCCCTTCCAAAAGTTTCGCCCTGCATCAAGAGGACAAATTCTCGACGCCGCAAGCCACCACTCCAGGTTGCCATTCCTGCCTCTCGTCAGTAGCCTCTCCACGAATCCACGAGTCAATCGACGAAGGTCGCCATGACATCGAGAATGATCCCTCAACCAGTGGAGACGAAAGGGATCAGTGGGATGACAAAGCGGTGGAAGCAGACAATGAGGGTGGGGGACCTCGGGGGGTTAACTATGAGAAGAGCGCTTTGCTGCGTCCCACAAAGAAGAGGGGTCGATCTGCCACTGGGACGAAGCTTCCTTTGGAGCGTCGTGCCAAGCGTCGTCGCCTTGCGTCGCCACTCTCTTCCGATGAAGAAGCCGAAACAGAGCCTGAGTCAGACACCAGCAGTTACGCGCCTGAGCTATGCCGCACCTCGACCCTTCGACCCTCCTCCTCCTCCTCCTCCTCCTCCTCCTCCTCACCCCTCTCGATAGGCCGTCAGAGAGAGCCAAGCGCTGATGATGCGCTTGAGGGCGCCAACAGAAGGTCGAAGCGGCGCCCACTCTCTCGGACGGCAGTCGTCTACCAGCGGCAGTGTTGGGAAGGAGTGATTGTGCAAGAAAGAGAAGTGAAGCAAGGGCGCGGGAGGCCCCTGAAGCAATACCTGGTAAAATGGAAGAAGTCCTGGGTGTACGGTGCCTCCCTCAAGGCTCCAGAATTGCTGCAAAACTGGAGGGCGACGAAGGTGTCATCGAAACGCAAGCGCTGAATCGCCAAAGTCCTGCTCTCTGATCATTGTTCCTCCAGATGCAATGATCCTAGCGATGCGATGTTCTGTACCTCTTGAGCGATGGTTCCATGTTATGTTGACCTTTGTGGAGGGCATGCACCCTCAGGCTGGAAGCAGGTGCATGGAAATAGTAGCTCTACTTGCAGATAAGGGAGCTGTTTTCTCCAGTTTAGGCGTCAAAGGGAGAACAGTGTTACAGACACGATTGAAAGGGGTAATGAAGCAGTGGTTAATGTGCTTATAGACAATGGAGCAGACACTAGTACTATGCATAGATGCAGGTTTACACTGATACATTACTCGGCAGAGATAGGCTGTAGAAGGGTGACAACCTTGAATTGGATGTCCCTGGCTACGACTTGCCCTATGTCGATAATTTGCAGATTGTCTGATCAAGTTGGGAATGAGGATCACATCCAGGCTGACAGCCACCAATATGGGACTATCAGCAGCAGCAAGAGGGTAAGCTAATCTGGGATACAATCGCGCAGGTGATAAACCCTAACCCTAAGGCTTGGCACAACAAATGAAATCTGTAAAAGCCATGGCCTGTGCCCCAAGGCTTGAAATCCCGCAGGGTCCTCCTGGTGTTGTGTCCTCGTTTATTGTCTTAAATGTCCTATTTCTGAGTTGCCGGATACGTCGCATGTGTCCCTTCTCCATGTCAGTTGATGATTGTCATTGTACGGTGGGACTCCATACTAGCGTGAGAAGAAGCACCTGAATCCTCTTATTCTTTGCGGCCTCCTGCGCGGCCTCTGTGGCCCCCTCCTTCAATACATACTGGCTTGGTGTCAACGCATCCTGTAACATATGGATTCCTTCTTGAAGTGATATCTTTCATTTGTTGTAGGTTAATGGAGTTGGGTCGGCCCCATGCGTGAGTGTGGAAAGAAAGAGAGACAAGGGATGAAGAGGACAGGGGGACAAGAGGGGCGAGGGCCATTCTCCACTTTTAACGTCAGTTAGAGGCAGGGCGGTACATTCTGCTTAGCTGAGCTATAGAGAGGGTGGGCCACTCAAGTTCTCATTTTGTTTATATTGTCTGCTGTTGCCTGGAGCGCTGAATCGATCCGTCTTTTGTTGTAAGATATATGAAGTGCGTTCGAAGGTGAACTCAAAAAGGTGGCAGAAGAGAGGGGGAAGGGCCTGAACACTTTGGGAAATATCTTGGTTAGGGAGACAACAAGATGGATGCGCGCGGGGGCTGCAGCCAAAGGTGGGACGGTCCAGGTTGGGTGACAAGGCAGGCAGAAAGGCTCTCGATAGTGAGGAAGAGCAGAGCAAAATGGGTACTATTTGATTGGTAAATGTACGTCAAAGAGAGCCCTTGCGTAATTACATAGGGTTTGAATCTCTCACTTATCTGCTAACCAGCACCGCGAAAATAACTAACATCACAACTAATGCCACGCACAAGTGGTGTCCTGATATCAACGGCAGCAAGTAGTGCCTCCCGCGAGCTCGCCAAAACACAATGGGTTGGCCATGCTCCAGGATGTGGTTGAATTGATAATCCATTGCTTCCAAGCCTCTGACTTCTGTTGGCGGTTTTTCGATTTGGTTGCAGAATTTGCAGAAGAACGGGCCGCTCTGGTGCATGTAGTAATCCTTTGCTTTCCTTTCTGTTATGTCATGACTCTCCTTACAATGATGAATGAAGTCTTGCTTGCAATAGAAGTCTTTGTCGCACCTATGGCCGTCCTGGCACACTAAAGCATCGCATCGCCAGCTTGCAATCTGAGTATGAGTGCTTTTGTGACGTTTCCAAGCATTCTTGCTGGAGAACATCTCCCCGCATCCATCATCTGCTGTACAGCCATATTTCCGACCCAGCACTCAGAGGATAACGATAGTAATATTGCGCTCAACGACGTTGAGGGGATTGAGAGACAGGGCACTAGGGTCCAATGTCAGTAAGTACTCATGTTACCTGCTGGGGAATCACTCTTGCTTACTGGTCACAGGGGAGAAGTTTCCCAGTAATGGACGCTCTTCCTTTCTCAAGATCATTCAAATAGGCCATGGTCATAGATCCGTCCCTTCGAAGTGATTCATCATTGAGGTCATTGACAGGCAGCTTTCCATCAATTGCCTTGCATGAGCCTAAATGCAGCTAGTCAGTAACACATCCTAGGACTTGCCGTGCCTCGAAACTCACAGTTGGCTTTCATTTTGCTGACAAAATCAGTTGCGTATGAATGCAGCAAGCTTAAAATGCATAGGCAGCGATCAGGGTCGAGAACTGTGGGATGACTGCTATCCTTGACCAGTTGTACCTTCAAGGTCAACTCTGCTTCTTCTGTCAACTCTGCTTCTTCGAGTCGAGTTGTACCAGACTTGCAATCGAGAAGTTGAAGGGTTTTGAGCAGGATATCCAGAGCTTTCAGGGCACAAGAGAGGCAACGTGTGGGACTCTCAAGTTCAGGCAGAAGTTCATCCACAAGGCTCTTATAGAAATTGTTCGCTTTTGCTAGAATGCTGGTGCTGTTGAGAGGAGTATCTTCACGAGTTGGAGGGGGTGTGGGTGAAGGAAAAGGATTCGGTAACTTCATTGTGCTAGAGTATGAGACGGAAGGCACCACTTATACTTGAGAGCTCAAAGTAGAGTGATTCGAGCGGCCGTCAAGGCTCACAGGTCTTTTAAATACTCAAAATGGCGATGGGAACGAGGCAGATGAAATAAGAGAGAGAGTATAGAGAACACTCATCGCCAGAACACTGAGTATACTGTATTCCCCTCGCCGATACCATCCTCAGGGTGATTGGTCCCGCTGTGCAGTACGTAGCCAAGAGTAATAACTCGTGCGCAATAAATGTACTTGTATTGAATACCTAATCTTATAGGCTGGATTGCAGATAGAACCAGAGAAATACAAGCCTGCGGGCAGCGTTCATGCACATTCGGATGAGTCTACAGTAAGAGACCCAAGCGTGCCTCTGAGAAGCCGGCTTCCTTTCTGTTGGAGCCGTCTGAGCGGGCCAGAGGATAGATGCAGGATAGTGGACAGGTAGATGACCGAGGCCTGGAACTATTGGTTGTTAGCATGCAATATTGGCCAACTGGAATGCTTAGGACTTACCGGAAGACTCAGAGAGATAGTTTTTACTAATGTAGGGGCGGCCCAGGAGAATGCAATGGCCAATAGGTCGACGAGGAGACCCAGGATCGGGAACGTTTGTATCACTCCGTGCTGTGATCCCCGCAGATACCAGAAAGAAAGGCTGTTGATGAACATGAGCCCCACGGTGATCCCTGAAGCTGTCAAGTAAGGTCCAAGTTGGTGGTCTCGCAAAAGACTCGAGACCAATCCACCAATCTCCAGGCCAAGGACCACGACGAGTGCACAGTAGTAGAACGGGAAGAAATGACATCTGAGAGCGGTCTGATCAGGATGATGCACAAAGAATCAGGTCGGTTGAAGCTAAAGCAGCAGTAAGTGTCAAGTTGAGAGAGCCAAGTATGAGAGATCAACTGCACACGTCAATCCTGAGAATATGTGCAAGCAATCAAGGACCCGCCATATCTCAGAACAGGGTGATCCAGCCACTGCACCAACGATGGTCAAAGAAATAATGACTGAGATGCAGATGAGGTCACATATTGCTGGGCATGCAGTGGAATCCCAGTTGTACAGGTAAGGGCGGGGTCCAAGCACAGCGTAGAGAACGAGGACAAAGAGAAAGATGCTTAGCCCAAGAAGGATGTAATGCAGGGAGTCCATAGCATGACAAGGCAACCAACAAGGCGACCGCAGCGCGGCAGCACCTGAGTTAAATAGACCAATTGAAGAGGCATTGTTCCGATCACTGCTACAGTAGCAAGCCACTTACAGTACCATGACAATTCGAGGAGACCAAATTCTTTAACCCTGGTCAGCCAGGGCAGTCAGGCGAGGTTTTCAGACCGATGTCAGTTCGAAAATCTCGCCTAACTTTGCCTTCCTCGACACCTACCCATTCTGTGGCTAGAATGCATCAAGCTTTCGAGAATGACCTTATTTCAAACGCTGCGAAATTGAATGATGGGAAAACCAAGCCGAGCGAGTTTGTTAGTGAGGTGAGATGAGAAAGCTTCTTTACTCTTAAAGCCACTGAGAAATACAAAGATCGTTCGTTGCTTCACCAGAAACATCAATGAAATCTGAGATGACATCGTTCCTCTATGGGAAGCCATCCGAAAGAGAGATGTCCAACTAAAACTTATTATCGAAAGCGGACCGATGCCAAGGTTAAGAAAGTATTAGGGCTTCAGAGTCTTTCGGTACCCAATCACCTCAAGGATGCTTACAATGAGTGGAAGATCGAACTGTCATGAGAGAATGCAATTTCATTGGACCAACCAAAGATACACACAGGTTGCGGGTGGCGGCCAACACAATACACTAACCACCGAAAAGGGGTTGATCACGGCTCATCCTTGCAAGCCCCCTTCTTGCACATCCATGCCCGGTCACCTTGTCACTCCATGTCTCTTGCTGCATCCTTTACTGGATCATATGGAGGGCTAGTGGTATTCTGCGAGGGTCCGGCAACTGATAAGCACACGAATTAGCAGTTGTCAACCCAAGCTTCCGGATACCAATCATACCCATACCCTGCGGTTTTGGCTTTGCCTTTGTGGAGGTCCGATGGAGATTGTACGCCCTCCACTCTGCCAAGTTTCCCCCGTCACAGTGTACATTACATTCTTTGCATAACTCCTCTATCCTCTTAATACATTTCGTCCTTTTCTCTTTATCCAAGTCTTTCCAAGAGGTCTTTGGGTCAAGCTGGCATTCTTGATCGAACGTGTAGTGGAATTTGGTAGTTTGCTATTCAACTTTAGTATAAGTAACCCTCCTAAAGTAACTGAATGAACTGGTATTCTGACTTCAAATGCAAGCCATGTTTTCTCATCCTCACACCCGGCGAACTGTTTTGCTTCATCCTTGTTGGCCTTCAAAAGGAGATTGGGCATCGTTATTCAGTGATGGCTTTACTGTATGAATAGTGAGCTGATGTGGCACAACACTCCCGGGTTGAGGGGTTGTCAAAGCCGCTAATGCGGACGACAATTTCCATCGGGGATCGTTTGCCCCCTTAGTGCAGGAGGCAGTGCACTACTTTAGTGAATGCACCGGAACACGGAACGCCCAATAATGTGGGACGGCAATTTCCATCGGGGATCGTTTGCCCCGTTAGTGCAGAAGACAGTGCACTAGTTACTTTAGCTAATGCACCGGAACACGGAACGCCCAATAATGCGTAACTTACCAGTGCTACACGGTACTTCGTACAGGAAGGCAGAGGTCCTTCCCAATAATCTACCTCACTCAGTGCATTATGCTAGTGGAAATCATCAATGTTAGTACCAATTATATCGCAACTCTCTGATAGGCCCGGGAAGGACTTGTCAGCCGCCACGCGGTGGAGGAATGCATTCTCGATTGACCCTCTGACTTTCGGAGCTTCATCGGCACGCTGCCACCCTACCAAACCATCCCTCACGTACTCGGACTTCGCATGGTGTCGAGCCAAACCGGGATGTGGCTGTAATGTAGTCGAAACTCGGTTAGGAATCCCCGAGAGTGCGCGCATATGGAGCAGCTGCTGACAGCTATACTTTGGGAGCTCTGTGTGCACCATGCGGCGTCGTGTTTCCTCAATCGAAAGTATTGGAGGCTCCGTGCCCTTCAATGTGGGAATGAGGGACGGTGACTATCCTTCTGAAGGTGTGCCAGCCCCATGTAGCGATTTGGTAAGTTCAGATGGCCCCATCTTGACGGGCGAAGAGGGACAAGCTGGAAAACCAATACTTTCGCTGAGGCAGAGCAGGCTGGACACAACAGTTAGGTGGCGACCCAGTGCTAATTGGACCAGAACTCACCGGCGTTATCCTGTCAGGCGGATGGGGAAAGAAGGTATCTTGCAAAGGGGCACCCGACATCAATGAGCGCCAGATCGCCAGAGGGAGGCTTACTGCCCAGACCCTGCTGCGTCCACTAGCACCAGGTATATGAGTAGCACGCACGCCGCTGCGGTGGCATCGCTAGCTCCTTGCGGTACTCGAAATCGTGCATTTCCCTTGCCTGACTCGAACAATCCCTGGCAGAAGACCGTGTGCCGTTTAACATTTTATGTTATAGCCAAGCTGCAGCAATGCGCGGCCCACTGTATGAATCGTGCGATTGTGAGGACGTGGTGGGCAAGTGAGGATGTAGTAATAGCCTGCCTAGACAAGTTCTCTCCTGGTGATGTGTCTTTCTTTTGTCTTTCTCTTCTCTTAACTGCCTCATTTTTATTCACCTTTGAGTAGATATTTGTGCGGAGCACAACACAGGGCAGTGCCATTTTGCAGTCAAAGAGCTAAACACTGAGTGATTGACCGAAAGTTTGAGTGTAGTTAGAGTGTAGTTAATGGGTGGTTGATGTGGAGGGAAGCCTGGGAGTAGTTGAGGGGTAGTTACTGCCCGGTTAGTTCTGAGAATGCAATAATTTAAAGACCAGAGTAAGTAAGCTGCATATGCACAGTCCCTGACTGTCCCGCAGCGCCTCGTATAGACGTCAGAGCCTTAACAACAATCCCTTTCCGCAACTTTGGTCGGTACTCTCTTTCTGAAGGCTTAACAGACTACAAATGCTGCAAGATATTTTATATTTTCTGATGTTGGCTTTGCTGTTGTCCGAGGTCAGACAACATTCCCATCCGATTCTGCTCTATGAATGAAGGCGGCATGATCTATCAAACCAGTCTCCTACCACCATTACACGTCAACGCCAACCTTCAAAAGGAGCTGACTCGTGCCATCTCTTGGAACATCTTTTCGCCTCATGGTTTATAGTGAGCGAGCACTTGATCTTTCATAAAGCTTGATGACTGACATGCAAGAACAGTCTTACGTTCCATGGAGAACCCATCATATACTACTATGATGAAAACAAAGCGCTTCACGGAGCAAGTCATGCGCCCAACAAGACGGGTGCCACTGAACCATACACAACTGAGCCGGCTAGTGTGACAACTAAATTCTGGGACATGGATCCCGGCCATGCCTTACTGCTCCGGCTACCCCAGTAGGTTTTCAAGCCTTTGATCATTGTGTGATGTCTTTGCCTGACATTGTTGCAGAGATGCTGTCAAGCCATTGGAAATTGGAGACTTCTCATATGTCTATGTGTACGTAACCCCTAGCCGGCAACACTTAACTAACGGCTCCTCAGAATCTGCTATTGCCATGGAGCATACCCAACTTCTCCTCAAGATCCACCGGAAGCCAGGAATCATTGGGGTGCCTTTTCTAGGCTGCTTTGCCTCTTGCCGAAATCTATTATACGCCTGGAAGCACTACGCGTGCAGATACCGGCTACAGAGGTGGATTCGTTTGTGGAACAACTCTCGCGGACCTTTCTCGATCGCATACAGGTTCAAGGCTGGACAAGTCAGCATCACAATGCTTTCAAGGAGACAGCTGCAGAGGTGATTCGTGGGATGCAGCGGCCGAGCCTTACTTTTGATGCGGAACGAGACGCTCTCGATCGGGCTATTTCACGCTTTTGTTGGGTTAAGCTCCCTGGCCCAACTGGAGTTTCGTCTCTGACTACGTCGACTGCGGCGGAACAACAGAACCCATGTACCACATGTATAAGGTTAAAACTTCCTATCTGTACCTGCGTTTTCTAATTGTAATGGTTCGCCATTGATGTGCCTAGCGGATAGTGGTACTTTCATTTATTTAGTGCTGAATACAGATCGCCGGCGGTGACAGCGCAAACCATGCCAAGCTGGACATTGGGGCTACATACCAGTCATCAACTGGTGATTTCAGATAATGATACCGGGACTGAAATAAGCACATATCCATTGGCAACATTACGGCAGAGCATATTCTGTAAATAGTGACTGCTATGATCCCTGACCCTTCCTCCGCCGACCGGATCTCCTTCGTTTTGATCGGTGCTGGCGGCAGTGTCCCTCGACTCGTACCTGGCCACACTGCCTGATAAGCCCTGAATGCTGCCTCTCCACCACTAAATTCAATAAGAGGTGCGGTGCTTCGCCTATGATTGGCTTCATCGCGATCACCCAGGATGCGTACCCGCGGGTCTCGTTCGGCAGCTTCTTGTCTGGAGGGAGAGGGATATCATAACACGACAATACCGTCGACAACGCCCCGTACACCAAACAAGTCTTGAAGCTCCTCAATGAGGCGAGCCAGAAGTTCGGCAAGAGCCTGAATGAGGCCTCGGACCAAAAGCAGCACTTGATCGATGCTGGCTTCGTCAACGTGCAAGACGACATTTATAAAGTACGGACATCACCCTCCCCTCTGCATCCTCACACGCAAGTGCTGATGTTGATGCTGACATTGGACTTCAGCTGCCCTAGGGCACCTGGCCGAAAGATCCCAAGTTCAAAGAGCTCAGAAGGTACCAACTTGTGCTGGCCTGCAACGCCATCGCGTCAGGTCTTGGTTGCCAAGCTCAAAAGGAGCTCTGCAATCCGGGGAATCACCTGTACAACAAAATCCACTTTGTCTACGGACACAAGCCGAAAGCCCCGAAGACGGAAGAGACCTGACCTTTTCGTTTTTTGTTTGCTTGCAAGGTTCGACAAAGGCAAGCGTCGCTTTAAGGAAAAGAAGGGACACATCCTACAAGTATGCGCTGGTATAGTATGGTCTTACGGTTTGGTGGCCTGTTGACAAGCCCTATCAATCAATCAAACAGTCAATCAGACCACAAGCCCTTTTTCTTTCTCTGATGTAAACAGCCGATTGATATTTGATGCAAGGATTGGGTTTGTTATTCAAAATAGCTGTAAATAGCTAGCTGCCACTACACAAAGGTAGCCTTGAAGACAGTTGGCCCTTATTCTTTTTCCAGTAGTAATGCCGCACCCAGTTCTCTACAGAAGGGTATTATTTTGTACCTGTATTATTAATATTCTGCCCAGAAGCCTGCGAGGAGTACAAATTAAGAGAATCTTCCACTATCCTTTTTATGGCTGTTTCAAAGTGTCCAAGAATCGCTCCGCATTGAATTCGATAACCGTTTGCGACTATAATAAGAAACCGATATACCATAACTGGCTCCATAAACCTATCCCATGCAGGGGAAAGGGTTTCCTCGCTTTGCGTGTTGGATATGACAACAGATCAACAGCTGTGTCCGGTGCTGCTAGATTCACCGGCATTGCGTCGCTTTCGTTGAGACTGGTGTGATCGCTTTGAACCCC